>ENA-OXFN01000004-OXFN01000004.1-human-gut-metagenome-genome-assembly--contig:-NODE-4-length-232215-cov-97.3743_pt1 | contig 232215 bp, 194 predicted proteins | sample MGYA00249366_ERZ652265 | MGnify/ENA primary metagenome ERZ652265 (study PRJEB26925, sample SAMN05826980) | human gut metagenome | biome: ENVO:2100002; feature: ENVO:00000062; material: ENVO:00002003... | reverse complement strand
TGGATAAGTGCTGAAAGCATCTAAGTACGAAGCCAGCCACAAGATTAGATTTCTTAGGGTCGTCATAGACGATGACGTTGATAGGATGCAGGTGTACAGGCAGCGATGTCATAGCCGAGCATTACTAATTGCCCGTTCACTTTTGGTTTTTCCGTGTATGGGTGGTATATACGTTCAGTTTACCGGTTTCATTACCGGTTGTTCTTTACTTTTTTACATCATGTCTTCCTTATTCAGGTGACTATAGCACTGAGGTTCCACCTCTTCCCATTCCGAACAGAGAAGTTAAGCTCAGTCACGCCGATGGTACTGCGTAACAGTGGGAGAGTAGGTAGTCGCCGTTTTTTAGAGAGAGAAGCCCCTGTATCGGAAGATGCAGGGGCTTTCTTGTTTTCGGGTTATTTTGTCTGCCTTGCCTTATACTTGCCTTGTTTTGCTTGCTTTCTTGGGGTCAGCAGATTTTTAGTGGGGATTATTCTTATACTTGTGAAGTGTTTTTTCTTTTTTAGTTTTTAAGATATTATACGTATCGTCTAAAAGAATGCTATGCATCCGTTTATTTGCCCCTTTCATCTGTCTATTTTCCGGTTTTACTCTTTATTTCTTTTTTCCTTGTTATCTTATTGTTATCTTTACGGAACAAAACTGGTGAAAAACGATATTTTTTATGAAAATGGGTTACTTTTATTCCATTCTTCTTGTTTAATATCAAATGGTTTTTCGTAATTTTGGCGTGAATCTAATAAGGACTGAAAAAAATCATGCAATTAATATTGTAATAAATCATATAATAACTCCTGTAAAATATGGAAAACAAGATTCAAGAGCTAACCGATAAGATTTACCGTGAAGGGGTGGAAAAAGGTAATGAAGAAGCCCAAAAACTTATCGTAAAAGCTCAGGAAGAAGCCCAAAAAATAATAGAGAATGCACAGAAAGAGGCAGATTCTATTGTGGCTGCTGCTCGTAAATCAGCCGATGAGCTGGCGGAGAATACCAAATCAGAGTTGAAACTGTTTGCCGGTCAGGCTGTGAACGCCCTGAAATCTGAAATTGCCACTTTGGTAACGGATAAAATCGTAAACGCCGATGTGAAAGCTTTTGCCGCAAACAAAGATTTCCTTAACGCTTTCATCGTAGCGCTGGCATCCAAATGGAGTGTGGACGAACCTATCGTGATTTCCACATCGGATGCGGAAGGCTTGAAAAAGTATTTCACCGCTCAGGCAAAAGAATTATTGGATAAGGGCGTGAAGATTGAGCAGGTGAATGGAAACAAGACACTCTTCTCTGTTTCACCGGCCGACGGCTCTTACAAAGTGAACTTCGGCGAAGAGGAATTTATGAACTATTTCAAAGAATTCCTGCGTCCGCAATTAGTGGAAATGCTGTTTTAATTCCCCACAGGATTATGAGTAAATACTATTACTTGGTAGCCGGTTTGCCGGAACTCACTTTAGAGGATAGCAAACTGAGCTATACGGTAGCTGATTTCAGGACAGAATTGTATCCGGCTTTGTCTGAGGATGATAAAAGGCTGATAGACTTGTTTTATCTTCAGTTCGACAATGCGAATGTCTTGAAATTATTGAAAGACAAAGACGCTGCGATTGATCCGCGGGGAAACTACTCGGCGGAAGAACTGACCGAGTATATCTCGTTGCTGAAAGAAGGCGGCGAGGTATCGGATCGCGTGTTTCCCTCTTACCTTTCTGTCTTTATCTCCGAATATGTCAACTTGTCCGCAGAAGATGGCTTCTTGCATGAAGACCGTTTGGCTGCGCTTTATTATGCCTATGCCATGAAGTGCAAAAACAAGTTTGTATCTGCCTGGTTCGGTTTTAATCTTGTGATTAACAATGTGCTGGTTGCACTGACGGCGCGAAAGTTTAAAATGGACGTGGCTCCTCTGATAGTGGGAGATACGGAAGTTTGTGAGGCTTTGCGCACATCCGGGGCCAGGGACTTCGGACTGGGCGGTGAAGTGGAATGGCTGGAACAACTGGTGAAAATCAGCGAGACGGAAGAACTGGTGGAGCGGGAGAAAAAGATAGACCGGTTGCGGTGGAACTGGATGGAAGAGACTACTTTCTTCGACTATTTCACAGTGGAACGTCTGTTCGTGTTCCTGTTACAACTCGAAATGATAGAACGTTGGATTTCGTTGGATAAAGAAAAGGGTAGCCAACTGTTCCGCAGCATAATTGCTGCGTTGAAGGATGAAGTACGGATACCCGCAGAATTCAGATAAAATAAATTACATAATTATATGGCAACAAAAGGAACTGTTAGTGGCGTAATAGCCAATATGGTGACCCTCGTAGTTGACGGCCCCGTGGCACAGAACGAGATTTGTTATATCTCGACCGGCGGAGACCGATTGATGGCGGAGGTTATTAAAGTGGTAGGCACTCAGGTCTATGTACAGGTGTTTGAAAGCACCCGTGGACTGAAGGTGGGAGCCGAAGCTGAGTTTACCGGACACATGCTCGAAGTGACATTGGGTCCCGGTATGCTTTCTAAAAACTATGATGGTCTGCAAAACGACCTCGATAAAATGGATGGCGTTTTCCTGAAGCGCGGACAATATACGTATCCGTTGGATAAGGAAAGCAAATGGCATTTCGTGCCTTTGGCAAAGGCAGGCGACCAAGTGGAAGCCGCTGCATGGCTGGGGCAGGTGGATGAAAACTTCCAGCCGTTGAAAATCATGGTTCCTTTCGGGCAGAAAGGTGTATGTACCGTGAAGTCCATCGTAAAGGAAGGCGATTACGGTATCGAGGATACCATTGCTGTTCTGACCGACGAAGAAGGTAACGATGTAAAAGTGAATATGATTCAGAAATGGCCCGTGAAGCGCGCCATGACGAACTATAAAGAGAAGCCGCGTCCTTTCAAATTGTTGGAAACGGGTGTGCGCGTAATCGATACCGTCAATCCGATTGTGGAGGGTGGTACAGGATTTATCCCCGGCCCGTTCGGTACGGGTAAGACAGTGCTCCAGCACGCTATCTCCAAACAGGCGGAAGCCGATATTGTAATCATCGCCGCCTGTGGTGAACGCGCCAACGAGGTTGTGGAAATCTTTACGGAATTCCCCGAGCTGGTCGACCCGCATACAGGCCGTAAGCTGATGGAGCGTACCATTATCATCGCCAATACGTCCAACATGCCGGTGGCAGCCCGTGAAGCATCTGTGTACACGGCCATGACCATTGCGGAATATTATCGCAGCATGGGATTGAAGGTGTTGCTGATGGCCGACTCCACTTCCCGTTGGGCACAGGCATTGCGCGAAATGTCCAACCGTATGGAAGAATTGCCCGGTCCGGACGCGTTCCCGATGGACTTGTCTTCTATCATTTCCAACTTCTACGGCCGTGCCGGATACGTGAAGCTGAACAACGGCGAGACGGGCTCCATTACCTTCATCGGTACTGTATCGCCTGCCGGCGGTAACTTGAAAGAACCCGTAACCGAAAATACCAAGAAGGTGGCCCGCTGCTTCTACGCCCTCGAACAAGACCGTGCGGATAAGAAGCGTTATCCTGCCGTAAATCCTATCGACTCGTATTCCAAATATATCGAGTATCCCGAATTCGAGGATTATATAACCAAGCGTATCAACGGCGAATGGATTGGCAAGGTAAACGAAGTCAAGACCCGTCTGCAACGCGGTAAGGAAATTGCGGAGCAAATCAACATTCTCGGCGATGACGGTGTACCCGTGGAATATCACGTAACCTTCTGGAAATCGGAACTGATTGACTTCGTTATCCTGCAACAGGATGCTTTCGACGAGATTGACGCCGTAACTCCCATGGAACGTCAGGAAGAAATCCTGAACATGGTTATCGACATCTGCCATACGGAATTTGAGTTCGACAACTTCAACGAGGTAATGGATTACTTCAAGAAAATGATTAACATCTGCAAGCAGATGAACTACTCGAAATTCAAATCGGAAGAGTATGACAATTTCTACAAACAGTTGCAGGAATTGATTGAAGAACGTAAAGCATAAATAATAAGATGGCAACAAAAGCATTTCAAAAAATATATACTAAGATTACTCAGATTACGAAAGCCACGTGCTCGCTGAAAGCCACGGGGGTAGGGTATGATGAGTTGGCAACCGTAAACGGCAAGCTGGCCCAGGTGGTGAAGATTGCCGGTGACGATGTGACTTTGCAGGTTTTCGAGGGTACTGAAGGTATCCCCACCAATGCAGAGGTGGTGTTTCTGGGCAAGGCTCCTACCATTAAAGTGAGCGACCAGCTTGCCGGACGTTTCTTCAACGCTTTCGGCGATCCTATCGACGGCGGTCCGTCCATCGAAGGTCAGGAAGTGGAAATCGGCGGTCCGTCCGTGAACCCGGTACGCCGTAAGCAACCGTCCGAACTGATTGCAACCGGTATCGCAGGTATCGACCTGAACAATACGTTGGTGTCCGGACAGAAGATTCCGTTCTTCGCAGACCCCGACCAGCCTTTCAACCAGGTGATGGCCAACGTAGCCCTGCGTGCGGAAACTGATAAGATTATCCTCGGCGGTATGGGTATGACGAACGACGACTACCTGTACTTCAAGAATGTATTCTCCAATGCCGGTGCGCTCGACCGTATCGTCAGCTTTATGAATACTACCGAGAATCCCCCCGTGGAACGTCTGCTGATTCCGGATATGGCGCTGACCGCTGCCGAATACTTCGCGGTGAACAACAATGAAAAGGTATTGGTATTGCTTACAGACATGACGTCCTATGCCGATGCGCTGGCCATCGTGTCCAACCGTATGGATCAGATTCCGTCCAAAGACTCCATGCCGGGTTCGCTTTATTCGGATTTGGCGAAGATTTACGAGAAGGCGGTGCAGTTCCCCAGCGGCGGTTCTATTACGATTATCGCCGTGACTACCTTGTCCGGCGGCGATATTACGCACGCTGTGCCCGATAATACGGGTTATATCACCGAGGGTCAGTTGTTCCTTCGCCGTGACAGTGACATCGGTAAGGTTATCGTCGACCCGTTCCGTTCATTGTCCCGTCTGAAACAGCTTGTTACCGGTAAGAAGACCCGTAAAGACCATCCGCAGGTGATGAATGCCGCCGTACGTCTGTATGCCGATGCCGCCAATGCCAAGACGAAGCTGGAGAACGGTTTCGACCTGACAAACTACGACGAGCGTACGCTTGCCTTTGCCAAGGACTACTCCAACCAGTTGCTGGCTATCGACGTAAACCTCGACACCACGGAGATGCTCGATGTAGCTTGGAGCTTGTTCGGCAAGTATTTCCGTCCGGAAGAGGTGAACATCAAGAAAGAACTTGTGGACGAATTCTGGCCCAAAGCAGAAAACTAATCACTTATAATTAACCATTAATCACTAACGAAGTGGCTATTAAGTTTCAATATAATAAAACGTCGCTCCAGCAGTTGGAAAAGCAACTGAAAGTACGTGTGCGCACGCTCCCCATCATTAAGAACAAGGAGAGCGCCCTGCGTATGGAAGTGAAGCGCTGCAAGGCCGATGCTGCCGCGCTGGACGCGAGGTTGGAAAAGGAAATCCAAGCTTATGAAGCCATGTTTGCCCTTTGGAATGAGTTCGACGCCTCATTGATAAAGGTCAGCGATGTTCATCTCGGTGTGAAGAAGATTGCCGGTGTAAGAGTGCCGTTGCTCGAGAATGTAGATTTCGAGATACGCCCTTACAGCTTGTTCAATGCGCCCAAATGGTATGCAGACGGGTTGCATTTGCTCAAGGAACTGGCACACACGGCCATTGAACGGGAGTTTACCGTGGCCAAGCTGAACTTGCTGGAACATGCGCGTAAAAAGACCACCCAAAAGGTGAATCTTTTTGAGAAAGTACAGATTCCGGGCTATCAGGATGCACTGCGCAAAATCAAGCGGTTTATGGAAGACGAGGAGAACCTCTCCAAGTCGTCGCAGAAAATCATGAAGTCCCACCAAGAGAAAAGGAAGGAGGCAGAAGCATGATTACGAAAATGAAGAAGCTCACGTTCCTTGTATATTATAAGGAGTACGAAGCATTCCTGAATGGTGTGCGCGACCTCGGTGTGGTGCATGTGGCCGAAAAGCAGCAAGGTGTTGCCGACAATACGGAGTTGCAGGACAGTATCCGTCTGTCTGCCCGCCTGCAGGCTACGGAAAAGCTGTTGCAGGCGTTTAAGCCCGCCAGACCGGCGGTGGAGGAAACACCCGCCTCGGCAGCCCGTGGACTGGAAGTGCTGAACGAAGTGGACGAGTTGCAAGCCGAAAAGAATAAGTTGCAACAGCAGTTGCAGACCTATCAGAAGGAAAAAGCTGCGCTGGAGCCATGGGGTAACTTTGAACCCGCGAGCCTTTCGCGCCTGCACGATGCCGGACTGGCAGTAGGCTTTTACAGTTGCTCGGAAGGCAATTACGACGCAACCTGGGAAGATACCTATAATGCGATGGTTATCAGCCGTCAGGCCTCTCGCGTCTATTTCGTTACCGTAACCGGTAGTTCGGAAGAAACGGATTTGGATGCGGAGCAGGCCAAGCTGCCGCCTTACTCATTGGAGCGCGTACAAGTGCTTTGTGACGAGACGGAACAGGCTCTGGCGGATAACGAGGAAAAAATGAAAGTGCTTGCCGAGAGAGAAATCCCTTCGTTGCGTGCAGCCTTGAAAGAGGTGAACACCGACATGGAATTCTCCAAAGTAATGCTGAATACGGAAGCTACGGCAGGAGAGAGGCTGATGCTGCTGCAAGGCTGGGCGCCGGCATCCAGAGTCGGAGAAATCTCCGAATGGCTCGATGCGCAGCACGTGTACTACGAGGTAACCTCTCCCGTACCGGGCGACAACGTACCTATACAGTTGAACAACAAAGGTTTCTTTGCCTGGTTCGAGCCTATATGTAAGCTCTATATGCTGCCCAAGTATAACGAGCTGGACCTGACGCCGTTCTTTGCACCTTTCTTTATGGTGTTCTTCGGCTTGTGTCTGGGAGACTCCGGTTACGGACTGTTCCTGTTTCTCGGAGCAACCCTGTACCGTCTGTTTGCCAAGAACATCAGCGCTGCGATGAGACCTGTCCTCTCATTGGTGCAGGTATTGGCGGCATCCACTTTCTTCTGCGGATTGCTGACCGGCACGTTCTTCGGAGCGAACATTTACGATATCGACCTGCCTTTCTTCCAAAAGATGAAAGCGGCCTTGTTCATGGACAATAACGATATGTTCCAGTTGTCGTTGATACTCGGTGTGGTGCAGATATTGTTCGGTATGGTGCTGAAAGCGGTGAACCAGGGTATTCAGTTCGGGTTCAAGTATGCCGTGGCTACGATTGGCTGGATTATATTGCTGGTTTCCTGCGGAGTAGGAGCCTTGCTGCCGGAAGTCATGCCATTGGGCGGTACGGTGCATCTGTGCATCCTCGGTGTGGCGGCAGCCATGATATTCCTCTACAACAGTCCGGGAAAGAACATATTCCTCAATATCGGGCTTGGGCTTTGGGATTCCTACAATATGGCTACCGGATTGCTGGGCGATGTGCTGTCGTATGTACGTCTGTTTGCCCTCGGACTATCGGGTGGTATCCTTGCAGGGGTGTTCAACAGCTTGGCGGTGGGCATGAGCCCTGACAATGTCATTGCAGGTCCCATCGTAATGGTACTGATATTCGTTATCGGCCATGCCATCAATATCTTTATGAACGTGCTCGGTGCAATGGTTCACCCCATGCGTCTGACCTTTGTGGAATTCTTCAAGAACTCCGGATACGAAGGCGGCGGCAAGGAATACAAGCCGTTTAAGAATTGAGAGTTGAAAATTTAAATTGAGAAATAGAGAATAAAGGATTGATAAAAGAGGAAGATAGGAGCTGCGCGGAGATAGCGTGATCTTTTCTCCGAGAGTCTTCAGGAGAATTCTTCAAAAGAAATCTTTAAGAGAAACAAACAAGAGAAACAAATAAAATATAAACAATAAAAAACGAATAAGATTATGGAAATGAATTTATTGATTGCCTATATTGGCATTGCAGTGATGATTGGTTTGTCGGGTATCGGTAGTGCCTACGGTGTGACAATTGCCGGTAATGCGGCTATCGGTGCGCTGAAGAAGAACGACGGTGCTTTCGGTAACTTCCTTGTGCTGACCGCTCTTCCCGGTACTCAGGGCTTGTACGGTTTTGCAGGCTACTTTATGTTCCAGACTATTTTCGGCATCCTTACTCCGGGCATGACTGCCATTCAGGCTGCTGCCATCCTGGGTGCAGGTATTGCTTTGGGATTGGTTGCCTTGTTCTCCGCTATCCGTCAGGGACAGGTTTGCGCCAACGGTATCGCCGCTATCGGCCAGGGACACGACGTATTCAGCAACACGCTGATTCTTGCCGTATTCCCCGAACTTTATGCGATTGTAGCTTTGGCTGCCACTTTCTTGATTGGCAGTGCGCTGACCGCATAAACAGCAATTACCGACTGCACAAATAGCAGTTGAAATAACAGAAGAGGGTGTCAAAATATACTTGCTGATTTCTTTTAGTCACGGAATTATACGGAAAAAGAACAAAGAAAATTTGTGTTTTCCGTGTAATCCGTGCCTAAAAAGAAACAGACAGCAAGCGAGTTTAAGTTTTGATATACCCTCTTTTTCATATCTTCTTCTCTGTCTTTTCCTTCTATTCCGTACAAACTTCTGTTTTTTCTCTTTTCATCGGTAATCTTCGCTCTTCTCTGTATTGGTGGGCTTTTAGCGTTTGCCGGTAGTATTTATGCAAACGATTGTTTATGCACATTTAATCAGTTTTTTCGATTAAAAGGCTATTTTTCAAAGAATAATGCGTACTTTTGCAGCCACAATTACGATAAAGAGATTATAACATATATGGTTAAAGAACTACTTACCCCCGATTACATCTTCGAAGCGAGCTGGGAAGTATGTAATAAAGTAGGCGGTATCTATACAGTTTTGTCTACCAGAGCAAACACTTTGCAGACAAAATTCCGCGATAAAGTATTTTTTGTAGGCCCGGACTTCTGGCAAGGTAAAGAGAACCCTTTATTTATCGAGTCCGATAACCTTTGTGCCGCATGGAAGAAATATGCTATTGAAAAAGACAACCTCTCTGTCCGCGTAGGCCGCTGGAACATTCCGGGCGAACCTATTGTCATATTGGTTGACTTCCAACCTTTCTTTGCACAAAAGAATGAAATTTATGCGGAGATGTGGGAACACTATCAGGTGGATTCACTGCACGCATACGGTGACTACGATGAAGCCTCGATGTTTGCATACGCCACCGGAAAGGTGGTGGAGAGTTTCTACCGGTATAACCTGACGGAAACGGACAAGGTTGTATTTCAGGCACATGAGTGGATGACCGGTATGGCTGCGCTTTACTTGCAGACTGCCGTTCCTGAAATCGCTACGATATTCACCACCCATGCCACTTCGATAGGCCGTTCTATTGCGGGCAACAACAAACCGCTATACGATTATCTTTTTGCCTACAACGGCGACCAAATGGCGCAGGAGCTGAATATGGAGTCCAAGCATTCCATCGAAAAGCAGACCGCCCATTACGTAGACTGTTTCACTACTGTAAGCGAAATCACCAACAACGAGTGCAAAGAACTGCTCGACAAGCCTGCCGATGTAGTCCTGATGAACGGCTTTGAGGACGATTTCGTTCCGAAAGGCTCCACATTTACCGGTAAGCGCAAGCGGGCGCGTTCCACTATGTTGCGTGTGGCAAACAGTCTGTTGGGACAGGAATTTGATGATGATACGCTTATCATCGGAACCAGCGGCCGTTACGAGTTCAAGAACAAGGGCATCGATGTGTTCCTGGAATCATTGAACCGTTTGAACCGTGATAAGAATCTGAATAAGAAAGTGCTGGCTTTCGTCAACGTACCCGGTTGGGTGGGTGACCCCCGCGAAGACCTGCAGCAGCGTCTGAAAAAGAAAGACGAGCATTATACCACTCCTTTGGAAGTACCTTTCATCACGCACTGGCTGCACAACATGACGCACGACCAGGTGCTGGACATGCTGAAGTACCTCGGTATGGGCAACCGTCCCGAAGACAAGGTGAAGGTAATCTTCGTTCCCTGCTACCTGGACGGTAAGGACGGCATTCTCAACAAGCATTATTACGACCTGATACTGGGAGAGGACCTCAGCGTTTATCCCTCTTACTATGAGCCGTGGGGATATACCCCGTTGGAGAGTGTGGCTTTCCGCGTGCCCACCATTACGACCGATCTTGCCGGCTTCGGACTTTGGGTGAACAGCCTGAAGAACCAGCACGGTATCAACGATGGAGTAGAGGTGCTGCACCGTTCGGACTATAACTATTCCGAAGTGGCGGACGGTATCAAGGACACCATAGCCTTGTTCTCTACAAAGACAGATGCGGAAATCAAAGAAATCCGTAAGCGTGCCGCCCAAGTGGCAGAGCAGGCCTTATGGAAGCATTTCATACAATATTATTATGAAGCCTACGACCTTGCATTGCGCAATGCGATGAAGCGTCAGTTGGGCTGATAAAAAGAATTATATTAATCAATCAAGTAATCATACAATGAAGATTAAAGTTAGTAATGTAAACACTCCGAACTGGAAAGATGTGAACGTTAAATCTCACATCCCCGTTGAATTGGAGAAGTTATCCGAACTTGCACGTAACATTTGGTGGTCATGGAACTTTGAAGCCACCGAACTGTTTAGAGACCTTGACCCTGCTCTTTGGAAAGAAGTAGGACAGAACCCTGTTCTGCTGTTGGAACGTATGAGTTATGCCAAGCTTGAGGCGCTTGCTGAAGATAAGGTTATTTTGCGCAGAATGGAAGATGTATATTCCAAGTTCCGCAATTACATGGATGTAAAACCCGACAGCAATCGTCCTTCCGTTGCATATTTCAGTATGGAATACGGTTTGAATCATGTACTTAAGATATATTCCGGTGGTCTGGGCGTACTTGCCGGCGACTATTTGAAAGAGGCTTCCGACAGCAACGTAGACTTGTGTGCCGTAGGTTTCCTGTACCGTTACGGTTATTTCACCCAAACCTTGTCTATGGACGGACAGCAGATTGCCAACTACGAAGCCCAGAACTTCGGTCAGTTGCCTCTCGACCGCGTATTGGACGAAAACGGAAAGCAGGTTGTAGTCGATGTTCCTTACCTGGATTACTACGTACATGCTTATCTTTGGAGAGTGAACGTAGGCCGTATCTCCCTTTATCTGCTCGATACGGACAACGAGATGAACAGCGAGTTCGACCGTTCCATCACTCACCAGCTTTACGGCGGCGACTGGGAGAACCGTTTGAAGCAGGAAATCCTGCTCGGTATCGGCGGTATCCTTACCCTGAAGAAGCTGGGTATCAAGAAAGACGTATATCACTGTAACGAAGGCCACGCAGCGTTGATTAACGTACAGCGCATCTGCGACTACGTAGCCGAAGGTCTGACCTACGACCAGGCCATCGAGCTGGTACGCGCCTCTTCTCTGTACACCGTACACACTCCGGTTCCTGCCGGCCACGACTACTTCGACGAAGGTCTCTTCGGCAAGTACATGGGCGGTTATCCTGCCCGTATGGGTATCACTTGGGACGACCTCATGGACCTCGGCCGCAACAACCCCGGCGACAAGGGCGAGCGTTTCTGTATGTCCGTATTCGCCTGCAACACTTCTCAGGAAGTGAACGGTGTAAGCTGGTTGCACGGAAAGGTTTCCCAGGAGATGTTTGCTCCCATCTGGAAAGGTTACTTCCCGGAAGAAATGCACGTGGGCTACGTCACCAACGGTGTACACTTCCCCACATGGAGCGCAACGGAGTGGAAGCAGCTCTATGCCAAGCACTTCGATGAAAACTTCTGGTACGACCAGTCCAATCCTAAGATTTGGGAAGCAATTTACAGCGTACCCGACGAAGAGATCTGGAAGACGCGCATGGCCATGAAGAACAAACTGATTGACTACGTCCGCAAGGAATACCGCAAGACATGGCTGAACAACCAGGGAGACCCCTCACGTGTTGTGTCTCTGCTGGACAAGATTAACCCGAATGCACTGCTGATAGGTTTCGGACGCCGTTTCGCCACTTACAAGCGTGCACACCTGCTGTTCACCGACTTGGACCGTCTGTCCAAGATTGTGAACAACCCCGACTATCCGGTACAGTTCCTCTTTACGGGTAAGGCCCACCCGCACGACGGTGCAGGCCAGGGATTGATTAAGAGAATCATCGAAATCTCCCGCCGTCCCGAATTCCTGGGTAAGATTATCTTCCTCGAGAACTACGACATGCAGTTGGCACGCCGTCTTGTATCGGGTGTGGATATCTGGCTGAACACTCCGACACGTCCGCTCGAAGCATCCGGTACTTCCGGTGAGAAAGCGTTGATGAACGGTGTGGTAAACTTCTCCGTACTCGACGGATGGTGGCTGGAAGGCTATCGTGAAGGTGCAGGCTGGGCGTTGACCGAAAAGCGTACTTACCAGAATCAGGAATACCAAGACCAGTTGGATGCCGCTACCATTTACAGCATCCTCGAACAGGAAATCCTGCCGTTGTACTATGCACGCAACAAGAAGGGATATTCCGAAGGCTGGATCAGAACCATCAAGAACTCCATCGCGCAGATTGCGCCTCACTACACAATGAAGCGTCAGTTGGACGATTACTATAGCAAGTTCTACACCAAGGAAGCAAAACGCTTCAAGGCATTGGCTGCCAACAACTATGCCAAAGCCAAGGAACTCGCAGCATGGAAGGAAGAAGTTGTGGCCAAGTGGGACAGCATCGAAGTCGTATCCTGCGAAAAGACGGAAGAACTGGTGAAAGGTTCCCTCGAAAGCGGTAAGGAATACACCATTACCTACGTTATCGACGAGAAGGGGCTGGACGATGCTATCGGTCTGGAATTGGTTACTACTTATACAGCTCAGGACGGCAAACAACACGTTTACTCCGTAGCACCGTTTGAAGTAGTGAAGAAAGAGGGCGACCTCTATACGTTCCAGGCAACACATAAGCTGGAGAACGCAGGCAGCTTCAAGGTAGCTTACCGTATGTTCCCGAAGAACGCAGAACTGCCTCACCGTCAGGACTTCTGCTATGTTCGCTGGTTCATCTAAGATAAGATAACAAAACAGATGATGCGTTGGTATGAAACGCATCATCCGTTTGATACAGACAGACCATCCGTTTACCCGAAACGGATGGTCTGTTTTTTTATAGGGTATTATTATATGGGCAAACGGTGATGAATACGTGTGTCGGTCCGTTTATTTTCCTACCTCTTGAAAGAGCGTGATGCTCAGGAATACCCCGATAACGATGCACATCAGAATCAGGAACCAGTTCATGAGGCGTGCGCTCAGTTTCGTTTCCTTGTGCAGGTTTTGGGCTATGTAATTCTTGAAGAACAAGTAGATGGCAGGTACGGTGGCGCTTGCCAGCAGCAGGTCTTCGGGAATCTTGTACACATATACTTTGGAGAAAGCGATGAGCGCCCAGTGGCAGAGGAAGAGGATAACGAGCAGATTGACTTTGCGCGAGAACGCCAACAGCAGTCCGATGGTAAATGCGGCTACCGAGCAGGGCATTACTGTGGTCGTCATCATCGGGAACTCCATGCCGCGCGCCCACGAAAGGAGCGGGTATAGGAAGGGCATCGCGTAGAGCACTCCTGCCAGCATATGGTACTTGGGGTTACGCTCGAACGGAGTGTAACCGGTAAATAAATCCCACAGCCAAATCAATGCGACGGTTCCCCAGAATGCGGAGAGAACGTAGTGATAGTTGCGCGTGTCGCAGTACATTGCGTAGTACACCAGCGCTATCCAGCCGTTGAGGAATACCATATATATTTTCATGGAGCGTTTTGTCCAGACGGTGGGACGGCGGTATAGCAATGCAGTCAGCAGGATGCCCGCTGCGGTAATGAGAATCTGCGCCCACCAGGTGCTTTCATTATACTGTGCGATGGTGTTCCAAAATGTTTCCATATAAGTCAGCTTTTGTTTCCGGGAGATATGATGAACATTCGCTCTGCCCGTTTTCTTTTGTCCGAAAATGTGTACAAAGGTATCGGTTTCCGATGAGATATGAAATTCTTTTCCCTATTTTGCCTTTCTTTCTTCTAAAGAAAAAACGATTTCTTTGTTATACCGGTGTAGGAAACTCATGCTTTTTATGTACTTTTGTACTCCTTTTTGAAAATAGGTAAAAATCAGATATTAGTTAGTGGAAAGTTTGATGGACAAAACAATGGTCGAGCAAGAGATTATCTTGCGCAGGAAGCTTGATTTATTGCTTCGTACAGGGAAAATATTAGTGGAGAGTGCTGCCGATACCAATCGCATTGTACGCAATATGAATCGTGTGGCGGCCTATTTGGGATTACCTGAGGAGAATCTTCACATCGACGTGACTTATACAATGCTGGTGGTGAACCTGAGTGACGAATCGCACTCTTATTCCAAATTTCAGAAGTGCGAGAAACATGGTATCAACATGACGGCCATATCTGAAATCAGCAAGCTGTCCTGGCGTGCCATTGAGGAAGACTATTCGCTCGACCGCTACGAGGAAGAGCTGGAGAAGATAAAAAGCAAGAAGCGGAACTATACTCCCTATCTCGTTGCCATCGGTGCGGGTTTTGCCTGTGGCGGTTTCTGCAAGCTGTTCGGCAGCGACTGGGTTGCATTTCTGTTTGCCTCTATCGCCGCTTTTGCAGGTTTCCGTGTCCGTGCGCGCTGCATAGAGTTCGGTATCAATCTGTATATGAGCATCACCATTGCGGCGCTGGTGTCCACATGTCTGGCTTATATCACCACCTTTACAGGGCTTTCGGGCACGCCTTACCATCCGCTGCTGGCGTGCGCGCTGTTCATTGTGCCGGGAGTTCCCATCATAAACTTTGTGGACGACATGATTGACAACTACATACAGGTGGGCATCGTGCGTGCCGTCAATACGGTGCTCATGGTGTGTGCCATGGCGTTCGGCATTGTGATGGCCATGCGCCTGCTGGCTATGGAAGATGTGGTGATTGACAAGAAGTTCAGCGAACTGAGCATGGTTCCGCACGATCCTTATTATATATACGCCATTGCGGCGGCCATATCCGCGATGGGCTTCTCCATGATATTCAATATCCAGCGCCGTCTGCTGTGGGTGGTTGCGGTAGGGGGAATCCTTGCCGTGTGTACGCGTAATTTCGTCAACTTCGAGTTGGGGCTCGGTCCGGTCATCGGTTCTTTCATGGGAGCCATGGTGGTGAGTCTGGTGGCGGTGAAGGCAGTCCACTGGTTTCATGTGCCTAATCACGTGCTTACCATTCCTTCCGTCATTCCGATGATTCCGGGAGTGTTGATGTACCGTGCGCTGGTGGCGCTCATTAATATGCACGGAGTGGTGGGCGAGGTTACGGTGGCTGTGTCCAACGGTATCAACGCTTCGTTGATTATCCTTTGCATTGCGCTGGGGGTAGCCGTTCCCAACATCTTTGCCCGCCGTTATATAGCCAAAGACCGTCAGCGCTTCCTGAAAGAGGAGTTGCAGAAGCGCAGGGAGAGGGGAAAGTTCCTTGAGTGGTAAGCGCGGTATTATCCGGAATAGAAAAGGGTTGCATCTCACACGCATACGGTGATGCAACCCTTTTTCCGTTTATCCGTTTTTGTGCTGGGGAAGTGGCCGGCAGAAGAAAGGCGGTGTTATCGTTTAAAAGCCGAATCCGGCAACGAAGTACGCCCTTTCCGAGCATGGGTTCCAGGTAACTTTGGCAAAGAGCGGCAGGGAGAACGAGCGGGTTATCCTGATTTCTTTCGATGCTTCCAGACTGACATCGCACACGGCGAATCCGCCGGCTTCGTAGAAGTCCGTTTCCCACGGGGTGGCGCCTACTTCGGCCGTCCAGTCCAGACCACCCAGTTTGAAAGGAGCGGCCACGGAGATGTAGGACGAATACGCCCGCTTTCCATTCTCCTTTACACCGTCGGCTCCGGCAAAGTTCGTGTACCAGTTTACCGCCACCGGACCGAAGTCATACCCCAACCGGGCTTCGTACAAATGGGCGGTGTTATGCGCACCGTAGTGGAAGTATCCGGTTCCGGTGTTGTACCAGTAATCGGTAATGGATACGTTGAAACCGCCGGCAGAGTAGCCCAGCGTGAGGTCGAATTCTTTGGCGTCGTAGCCGTCGGCATCGGTCTTGCTGAAGCCTGTCGACCCCCATGCTTCCAGTGAGAAACCTTTATAGGCAACCGACGCGGCGGGCTGAAGGCTTACGCCGCCCAAATCCTGTCCGCGCCATACATAGCCGCTTACGAGGTCTACGCCTACCGATGCTTCCACTTTGTCTTGCGCTTTTGCCGTGAAAGGCATCCAAGCCGATAATAACGCTATAATTCCTAAATGTATGTTTCTTGTTTTCATAATTCTCCGTCCCATCCGGTTGCGAGTGGGTGTCATGGCTTCGTACGACATCTGTCCGAATCTTCAGGTTCTGTCTTTATTGCAGTATCTCTTGCAGTTTCATGGGTTCGTTGGTGGTGATGAAGTCCACACCCTGACCTATCAGCCACTTCATGTCCTTAGGGTCGTTCACGGTCCAGGCATTTACTTTCATGCCTAAATCGTGCGACTCCTTAATCCATTCGGGATGCTTCTTGAATACACTGAAGTGGTAGTCGGGTCCGGCACAGCCCCATGCTTTCAGCTCTTTGGGAGAGAGGTCTCCTTCCAGGTAATATACCGGAGTACCTTTGGGGGCGAGACGTATGAATTCTTTGGTTGCGTGGCGTGAGAAAGTGATGTATTCCGTGCGGTCGTCCAGTCCCATGTCCTTCACCATCTTCACGATGGCTTCTACGGCGCGCGTCTCCTGTTCGGGAGTCTTGTGGGCTTTCAGTTCGAGGATGAGGCGCGTTTTCAGTGACCGGGCTTTCTCCAGATACTGTTGCAGGGTGGGGAGCTGCTCTCCGTTGTCCAATGTTACGCCGGTACACTGCTGCGCGGTGGACTTCTGCATGTTCACGCCCTTGAAAGTGCTGTCATGGTTCACTACCAGACAGTTGTCGGCGGTGAGCCATACATCGAACTCGGAGCCGTAGCAACCGATGGAGTCGGCTTTCACCAGTGCGGCAATGGAGTTCTGTGCCGAACCGTTGGTTTTCCAGAAGCCACGGTGGGCGATAATTTGGGTGGACTGTGCCTGTATGCAGCCGCAAGCGGCAAACAATAAGGCGGAAGTGATGATAAGGCTTTTCAGTTTCATTGCTTTCAGAATTGATTAATATCTCTTCAAAGATAGTGCAAGCCATGCGAATATGGAACAGAAAGCGTATTAAATTTTGATTGCATTGGCGATATGCCTGTTTTTCCGGTAACCGGACGTTGCATCGCCATCCGAAACGGAGTTGTAATAGATGCGCTTCATTTTGCTCTTAAAACATTTTCTTTGTTGTCTTTTTGTCAAGTAAATATATTTTCTGTATTCTTTTGATAAATAAACAAGGGAAAGGTAAACTTTATGTTCCGGAGAATTTATATATTTGCAGCCCGGTACTTGGCATTAGACTTTTCAAAACAATGAGGCATCGTAAACTGTTAATAATTATCGGGGCAATCCCTGTCGTCAATCCTCAACATCCCTATGTGCCGGAGATACGGAATGTGTCGCGGCGGTGTGGGGAGCAAACAATAAATATAGTATGGAACAACTGAAGCATGAATGTGGCGTCGCCATGATACGCCTGCTGAAACCGCTGGAGTATTACGAAGAAAAGTACGGTACATGGATGTACGGGCTGAACAAGCTCTATCTTCTCATGGAGAAACAGCACAACCGGGGGCAGGAAGGCGCCGGACTGGCTTGTGTGAAACTGGAAGCGAACCCCGGCGAGGAATATATGTTTCGCGAACGGGCGCTCGGTTCGGGAGCCATCACCGAGATATTCGGCACGGTGCAAAGCAACTTTAAAGACCTTACGAAAGAACAACTGCACGACGCCGGCTATGCCAAGCGCGTGCTCCCCTTTGCGGGAGAGGTGTATATGGGGCATCTGCGTTACTCCACCACGGGGAAGTCGGGCCTCTCGTACGTGCATCCGTTTCTCAGGCGGAACAACTGGCGTGCCAAGAACCTTGCCCTGTGCGGTAACTTCAACCTGACGAACGTGGATGAAATCTTCGCACGCATCACCGCCATCGGCCAGCACCCGCGCAAGTATGCCGATACGTATATCATGCTGGAGCAGGTGGGCCACCGGCTCGACCGCGAGGTGGAGCGCCTCTTCAACCTTGCCGAAGCCGAAGGGCTGACGGGCATGGACATCACGCATTACATCGAAGACCACATCGACCTCGCCAACGTCCTGCGCACCTCGAGCAAGGAGTGGGACGGGGGCTATGTGATGTGCGGACTTACCGGAAGCGGCGAGACATTCGCCGTCCGCGACCCGTGGGGCATCCGCCCTGCATTCTGGTATCAGGACGATGAGATAGCGGTGCTTGCCAGCGAGCGTCCCGTCATCCAGACCGCGCTCAACGTCTCAGCCGACCGTATCAGGGAGCTGCAACCGGGACAGGCTTTGCTCATTAACAAAGCCGGCAAGCTCCGCACGGTGCAAATCAACAAGCCGCGCGAGGTGAAGCCTTGCTCCTTCGAGCGTATCTATTTCAGCCGCGGCAGTGACATGGACATCTACAAGGAACGTAAACTGTTGGGTGAGAAACTGGTGCCCAACATCCTGAAAGCCATCGACAAGGATATAGACCACACCGTCTTTTCCTTTATACCGAATACTGCGGAAGTGGCTTTCTACGGAATGTTGCAGGGACTGGACGATTATCTCAACGAGGAGAAGGTGCGGCAGATTGCCGCTTTGGGACACAACCCCAGCCACGATGAGCTGGAGCGTATCCTGTCCCGCCGCATACGGAGCGAGAAGGTGGCCATTAAGGACATTAAGCTGCGTACTTTCATTGCCGAGGGCAACAGCCGCAACGACCTTGCCGCCCATGTGTACGACATCACTTACGGCAGCCTCGTGCCCGGTACGGACAATCTGGTTATCATAGACGACAGCATTGTGCGCGGCACTACCCTGAAGCAGAGCATCATCGGCATCCTCGACCGCCTCGGTCCGAAGAAGATAGTGATTGTAAGCTCCTCACCGCAGGTGCGCTATCCCGACTATTACGGCATCGACATGGCGAAGATGAGCGAGTTCATAGCTTTCAAGGCTGCCATCGAGTTGCTGAAAGAACGCGAGATGCGCGATGTCATCGAGTCCGCCTACCGCAAGTCCAAAGAACAGGTGAGTCTGCCCAAAGAACAGATGGTGAACTACGTAAAGGAGATATACGCTCCTTTTACCGACGAGGAGATTTCCGCCAAAATGGTGGAACTGCTCACCCCGAAAGGTACGAAAGCCCAAGTGCAGATTGTATATCAGCCTCTTGAAGGCCTGCATGAAGCCTGTCCGCGGCACCGGGGCGACTGGTACTTCAGCGGTGACTATCCCACGCCGGGCGGTGTGAAGTTGCTGAACGTGGCATTTATTAATTACATAGAACAAGTATATCAATTCTGAATATGAGAAATGTGACTCTTATCCTTGACGACGGGAGCCGTTTTCACGGCAAGTCGTTCGGTTATGAAAAGCCGGTAGCGGGAGAGGTGGTGTTCAACACTGCCATGTCGGGTTATCCCGAAAGCCTGACCGACCCTTCGTATGCCGGACAGTTGATGACGCTTACATATCCCTTGGCGGGCAATTACGGTGTGCCGCCTTTTACCTTCGCCCCCGACGGGCTGCCTGTATTTATGGAGAGCGAACGCATCCACGCCGAAGCCCTTATAGTAAGCGATTATTCCGGTAACTACAGTCATTGGAATGCCGTGGAAAGCCTCGGCAACTGGCTGAAACGCGAACAAGTGCCGGGCATTACGGGCATCGATACCCGCGAGTTGACGAAGGTGCTGCGCGAGCACGGGGTGATGATGGGCAAGATTGTCTTTGACGACGATCCCGATAATGTGCCCCAAGCTGCTTATGCGGGTGTAAACTACGTGGATAAGGTGAGTTGCAGGGAAGTTATCCGTTACAACACGGGCGAGGGCAGAAAGAAAGTGCTCCTTGTGGACTGCGGCGTCAAGGCCAACATCATCCGTTGCCTCTTGAAGCGGGATGTGGAAGTAATCCGTGTTCCCTGGGATTACGACTTCAACGGACTGGAGTTCGACGGGCTGTTCATCTCCAACGGTCCCGGCGACCCCGATACCTGCGATGCCGCCGTCCGGAACATCCGCAAGGCGATGCAGAACGAGAAGCTGCCTATCTTCGGCATCTGCATGGGCAATCAGCTACTCTCCAAAGCCGGCGGAGCCGAAATATACAAATTGAAATACGGGCACCGCAGCCACAACCAGCCCGTACGCATGGTGGGTACGGAGCGTTGTTTCATCACTTCGCAGAACCACGGCTATGCGGTGGACAGCAACACGCTGGGCGCAGACTGGGAACCGCTCTTCGTCAATATGAACGACGGCTCCAACGAAGGCATCCGCCATAAGCGCAATCCGTGGTTCTCCGCACAGTTTCATCCCGAAGCGGCCAGCGGACCGACGGATACGGAATTTCTGTTCGATGAGTTCGTGAAACTGCTATAACCGTTTTATCGGTATCGAAAAAGATTCGGATACGTGTGAAAACAAATTATTGGTACAATCAAATCAAGACAAATGAAAGAGAACAATATAAAGAAAGTCCTGCTGCTGGGGTCCGGCGCACTGAAAATAGGTGAGGCGGGAGAGTTTGACTACTCCGGTTCGCAGGCGCTCAAGGCATTGAAGGAAGAAGGTATCCACACCGTCCTCATCAATCCGAACATTGCCACGGTGCAGACCTCGGAAGGTGTTGCCGACCGGATTTACTTCCTGCCCGTAACCCCTTACTTCGTGGAGAAGGTTATCGAAAAAGAACGTCCCGACGGCATCATGCTCGCCTTTGGCGGACAAACGGCTTTGAACTGTGGTGTGGAGCTTTACAAGGAAGGTGTTTTCGGGAAATACGGCGTCGAGGTGCTCGGTACGCCCGTACAGGCCATTATAGATACGGAAGACCGTGAGATATTCGTACAGAAGCTGAACGAAATCAATGTAAAGACCATCCGGAGCGAGGCTGTGGAGAATGCTGCGGATGCCCGCCGCGCCGCTGCGGAACTGGGCTATCCGGTTATCGTCCGTGCCGCCTACGCGCTCGGCGGGTTAGGGTCGGGCTTCTGCGACAACGAAGACGAGCTGAACGTACTGGTGGAAAAGGCTTTCTCTTTCTCCCCGCAAGTGCTGGTGGAGAAATCCCTGCGCGGCTGGAAAGAGGTGGAGTACGAAGTGGTACGCGACCGTTTCGACAACTGCATCACGGTGTGCAACATGGAGAACTTCGACCCGCTGGGCATCCACACCGGAGAGTCTATCGTGATTGCTCCGTCGCAGACACTGAGCAATACGGATTATCATAAACTGCGCGAACTGGCTATCCGCATCATCCGCCACATCGGCATTGTGGGCGAGTGCAACGTACAGTATGCCTACGACCCCGAAAGCGAGGACTACCGCGTTATCGAGGTAAACGCCCGCTTGAGCCGTTCGTCTGCACTTGCCTCTAAGGCAACGGGTTATCCGCTGGCATTCGTTGCCGCCAAATTAGGACTGGGCTACGGCCTTTTCGAATTGAAGAACTCCGTAACCAAGACCACCGGAGCATTCTTCGAGCCGGCACTGGACTATGTGGTCTGCAAGATTCCCCGTTGGGATTTGGGCAAGTTTCATGGCGTAGATAAGGAATTGGGTTCGAGCATGAAGTCCGTGGGCGAGGTCATGGCTATCGGACGTACTTTTGAAGAAGCCATTCAGAAGGGATTGCGTATGATAGGACAGGGGATGCACGGTTTCGTGGAGAACAGAGAGCTTGTTATCCCCGATATAGACAAGGCGCTGCGCGAGCCTACCGACAAGCGCATCTTCGTTATCTCCAAGGCCTTCCGTGCCGGATATACCGTAGACCAGGTGCACGCGCTGACAAAGATAGACCGCTGGTTCCTTGAAAAGCTGATGAATATAATGGACACCAGCAGGGCGCTGCACGAATATTCGGAAAAGGTGCAGGATGAACCGGAAGCCGCACAGGTTGAAGGTACGTCGGAAGCCGTGCAAGGTGAAAGGATGCTTCACTCCCTCCTGAATGACAAAGCCGCGCGGGAACTGTTGCACAGGGCCAAGATACAGGGTTTCTCCGATTTCCAGATAGCCCGCGCTTTCGGCCTGGAACGGTATATGGACGGTGAGGACGCCATCCTTGCCATACGTGCCCTGCGCAAGCATGCAGGCATTTTGCCCGTAGTGAAACAAATAGACACCCTTGCCGCCGAATATCCCGCCCGTACCAACTATCTGTACCTGACGTACAGCGGCATCGCCCACGACGTGCATTACCTGGGCGACCGTAAATCCATCGTCGTACTCGGTTCGGGTGCATACCGCATCGGTTCCTCGGTGGAGTTCGACTGGTGCGGCGTGCAGGCGTTGAACACCATCCGCCAGGAAGGCTACCGCAGCGTCATGATTAACTACAACCCCGAAACCGTATCTACGGACTATGACATGTGCGACCGCCTTTATTTCGATGAGCTTACCTTCGAGCGCGTCATGGATATCCTCGAACTGGAGAATCCGCACGGCGTCATCGTATCCACCGGCGGCCAGATACCCAACAACCTCGCCTTGCGTCTCGATGCGCAGCGCGTGCCTATTCTCGGTACGAGCGCCAGGAGCATCGACAACGCCGAAGACCGCGACAAGTTCTCCGCCATGCTGGACCGCATCGGCGTAGACCAGCCCGAATGGCGTGCGCTTACCTCGCTGGAAGACATCAACGCCTTTGTCGATAAGGTAGGCTTCCCGGTGCTGGTTCGTCCCAGCTACGTGCTTTCGGGTGCGGCAATGAACGTCTGCTCCAACCGGGAAGAGCTGGAACGCTTCCTGCAACTGGCGGCAAACGTCTCGAAGAAACATCCGGTGGTGGTGAGCCAGTTCATAGAGCATGCCAAGGAAGTGGAAATGGATGCCGTGGCGCAGAACGGGGAAATCGTTGCCTACGCCATCAGCGAACACATCGAGTTTGCAGGCGTGCACTCCGGCGATGCCACTATCCAGTTCCCGCCGCAGAAACTGTATGTGGAGACGGTGCGCCGCATCAAGCGCATCAGCCGCGAGATAGCCCGCGAGCTGAACATCTCCGGCCCGTTCAATATCCAGTATCTCGCCAAGGACAACGACATCAAGGTAATCGAATGTAATCTGCGTGCGTCGCGTTCATTCCCCTTTGTAAGCAAGGTGCTCAAGATAAACTTTATCGAACTGGCTACGAAAGTGATGCTCGGCATCCCCGTACAGAAGCCGGACAAGAACCTGTTCGACCTCGATTATGTAGGAATCAAGGCTTCTCAGTTCTCCTTCAACCGCCTGCAAAAGGCAGACCCCGTATTGGGCGTGGATATGGCGTCTACAGGCGAGGTGGGGTGCATAGGCAGTGATACTTCCTGCGCTATTCTCAAAGCGATGCTTTCGGTGGGTTACCGTATTCCGCAGAAGAATATCCTGCTCTCCACCGGTACGCCGAAGCAGAAGGTGGACATGCTTTCCGCAGCCCGCATGCTTCAAAAGAAAGGGTATAAACTGTTTGCTACCGGCGGTTCGAGCAAGTTCCTTACCGAGAACGGGGTGGAGAATACCCGCGTCTACTGGCCGAGTGAGCCCGACATGCACCCGCAGGCGCTCGAAATGCTGCACAGAAAAGAGATAGATATGGTGGTGAACATTCCGAAGAATCTCACCGCGGGCGAGTTGGACAACGGTTACAGAATACGCCGCGCCGCTATCGACCTCAATATTCCGTTGATAACGAATGCACGTCTGGCAAGTGCGTTTATCAATGCCTTCTGCACCATGACACCGGACGATTTGGCTATCAGGGCCTGGGACGAATATAAGTAAAAGTGCTTGGACAACCGTTCCGAACTCCGGCCCGGAGCATCCGGTTTGCCGGTGTTTTTCTACGGTATCTCTGCGATATAAAGCAGAGATACCGTAGGTAAAACCCGGTTATAGAGTATTGTTTTCTTCGTCCCGTAGCTGCGGGCTGTACAGCCCGCATATGGAAACCGCAGAGCCCGCAATTGCCCCCCGTGCGGCCCGCAACTGCAAAACGGGGTTTTCCTATAGGCATTCCGTAGTTTTATCGATGGCTTTTCGATATTAATCAATGGATAAAGTATGGAAAAGCAGGCGGATAAAGAGAGCGTTTCCCCGGTTTTTTTCTTTTTAGGCACGGAATTACACGGATTTCACGGAAAAAGGATAAAATAAATCCGTATCTATCCGTGTAATTCCGTGTTTAAAAGGAAATTATCAAGTATATTTTGACAAAACCTCTTGTCATAACAATGGTCGTCACCGCTCAATGTCCCATAAACAAAGGGATAGAAAGCGAAAGTGACGAGTGATGAGAAAAAACGTGTTTTTCCTAATGCTCCAACACGTTGTTTTAGTCAGAATGCAAAGAAGGGATAAATCAGATAGCCGGCACTTTTATCATACCCTTTGATGCCGATTCTGTCCCAATCATCGAGAAATCCCCAGATGATAATCCAACTGAGTTGTCGGTTGAATTCGGTACTGGTCTGGTATATACGTCTTTTACCAACTGACAGATTTCTTGCCGACCTGCCTGCTTTGCCCAATTGTGCGTTCAGCTTGTCCAGCGTTTCGGTTCCGTATTTGTAGTACTCCTCGAAAGCGACACTTGTACGGTTAAATGTCATCGGGTCTTTTCCACATATATTTTTCAGCATGTCACACCATTGTCCGATGCTTGGAATGAACCACGGGCTGCGTGAGTTATTGGGGATATTGTCCTTTTGGCGATATTTTACGAGGATAGAGAAAGTTGTGTAGACAGTTGTGAAGTTCTCTTTGTCGGCTGTACAGGTAATCACCATTCCGATGGCTTGTTGGTACTCCGGAATTTTTCCGTCTGTCAGCAGGCCGTCTCCGGGATATGGCAGGTGAGGATACCGTTTTTCATTCCGCGGATGGAGAATGCCGTGATTTGCTTTCCGGTTGTGTTGTCGTCGCTTTTTACATAGATGGCAATCCGGGTCAGGGTATGGTGGAAGCGTAACTTCACCAGGCTGTTGTCCGAAGCGGAAGTCTGGTTCATCAGCGGGACGGCGACTAAAAAAATGCGCTTTTTCGTGGAAAGGATGTCTGGGGGGACGGTATAACGGGGCTTGCCGGTAGCAAAACAGGGAAAATGCTTCTGATAAAACATTTTCCCTGTCGAGTATAAGGAGTGTCGCTTGGGAGGCGAATAAATAATTTTACATTTTGTTGGTAGGGTGCAAGAGTATCCGTTATTTTATTCTTTGTCGGTCTCCTTATATATTTTCTAATTGTCCGTAATCTGCATTTTAGTAATATATGTACGTTTTCATTTCAGCAGCGTTCCCGTTGCCTTTAAATAAGTGATGTAGTTCAGGTACAGTCGGAAGCATGCATCGACTTTGGTTTCGTACGCCTGCTGCCACAGAGCTTGCGCTTCCAGGTGGTCGGACAGGGTTTCCAGTCCCACGTCGTATTGGCTGCGGCTCACTCTCATGTTCTCTTCCGCCTGTTGCAGGGAGCGTTCGGCAATGGTGCTTTCCAGCCGGGCTTCGTCGAGGTTGTTGACGGACTGTGCCAGTTCAAGCAGCATCTGTTCGTTCATGTTCTCTTGTTCGAGGCGCGCCTGCTCCAGTTTGGCTTTGGCTGCACGTACTTTATTGCTGTTTGCACCGAAATGGAAGAGCGGTACGCTTACGTTCAGAAGCACAGAGAAGCTGCCGCCGTCGAACAGGTCCTGGTCGCTGATTTCCAAGCCGTGGATGTAGTCGTACGAACCTTTCACACCGATTTTGGGCAGGAGTTCGCTACGGTTCAGTTTCACCTGCTGCTTGGCGATGGCCACTTGCTGGTTCAGTATGGCATATTCGGGGCGGGCGGAGATGTCGGCTGTTTGTAGCCGGATGTCCTGTGCCACTTCGGGAAAAGTATCGGCAGTGCGTATTTCTGCCGTCAGCGGTTTGCCGATGTAGTGGCAGAGGTTCATGGTGGCCAGGCGCAGCGCATTGTCGGCCTTGCGGATGTTGAGTTCGCTTTCGTTCAGCTTTACCTGCACTTTCAGCACGTCGTTCTGGGGCTTGAGTCCGTGTTTATGGGCGCTTTCCACGTTCTTCATCAGTTCCGTGAGCACGGCACTGTATTTGTCGGCCACTTTCTTCATCTCTTTGGCTTTGATGACTTGTGCGTATGCCTGCTCTGTCTTTACAATGACTTCCGAAGCTGTAAGCGTTTCGCTCAACTGTGCCATTTCCTTACCCAGCAGGGACATTTTGTATGCCGCACGGATTTTACCGCCCATGTAGAGCGGTTGTTCCACTTGTATGCCGCCCATATATACCATGCCTATCTTGTAGTTCAGGTCTATTCCGGGGAAGTAGGCGAACCCCTTGTTGGGAAGGAATTGCCCTGTGGCATCGGGCAGGAAAGTAGGCAGGTTGCCGCCGGCTATGCCGAGGCTGCCATCTGATGTACTGTAGATACCCGTACCGCTGAGGCTGAAGTTGGGGAAGAAGTTGCCCTTATAGCTCTTTGCGGTGTAGCGTGCACTTTCCGTTTGTCTGGCGGCGGCTGCCATTTCTTTATTGTATTTCAGTGCCATTTCCCTGCATTGTTCCAGTGTCAGCGTCTCTTGGGCGGAGATGCAAGCAGCGGAGAGCAGGGCGGCGAGGATGAATGTTGTCTTTTTCATTATTGTTCGTTTTTTATATGAAAGAATAATGCGTATAGTACAGGGATAAACAGGAGTGTTATCAGCGTTCCGAATGTGAGACCGCCCATGATGGAAGCTGCCAGCGAACCGAACATCGCGTCGGGCAGCAGCGGTATCATACCCAGAATGGTGGTCAGCGCAGCCATGGTCACAGGACGGAGACGGCTTTGGGCACTATCCACCAGTGCCGTAATAGGTTCTACCCCTTGGTTGAGCTGAAGGGTGATTTCATCCATCAGTACGATGCCGTTCTTGATAAGCATGCCTATCAGTCCCAGCGTACCCACAATTGCCACGAAGTTGAACGTCTTGTCTGTAAGCAGCATCACAGCCACCACTCCCACAAGCAGCATGGGCAGACTGCAGAAGATGATAATCGGCTTGCGGTAGTCCTTGAACAGCATGATAAGAATGGCAATCATCAGGATGATGGCAAGCGGGAAGTTCTTGAACAGATACTCCATGGACTCGTCGCTGGCGCTCTTCTCGCCCTGCCAATGCAGGGTATAGCCTTGCGGAAGCTCTATCTGTTCTATCCGACGGGCGATAATCTGCCTTGCCTTTTCGGTCTCTATGCCGGGAGCGGGAGAGCATTGCACGCGCTGGCTGCGCTGTCCGTTATAGCGCGGAACAACGGGGTCTTCCCAGCGGATGTCGATGCGCTTGCTGATTTGTTTCAGCGGGGTGCTTCCCATGAGGCTTTCCACCAGTTCTTCCTTGCTCAGCGTACCTGCCTTCAGTTTCACCATGGTTTCCTCGTTCAGCAGTCCGTTCAGCGAGGGCAGGGCGGAGAATACCTGCGTATTGCCGAGGTCTTCTATCGGCTTTCCTTCCTCGTCCAGACATTTCAGGTAGATGTTGTCGCGGTGGATGCCTTCGTAGAAGAACCCGATGGGTATGCCGCCGTTGGCGGAAAGCAGGGACATGCTTACGTCGTTGCGGCTGAGACCCAGCGCGCGGGCGGCTGCCTGGTCGTACTCGATGGAGAGTACGGGTATTTGCGGTTCCCAGTCGGTGGTGATGAGGCGGACCTCCGGCGTGTGTTCCATAATGTACCGCGCACTGTCGGCCAAGCGGTGCAGTACGGCAGGGTCAGGCCCCATGAACTGCGCTTCGATAGGGTACTTCTTGAACATCAGGTTGTAGCGTTTCAGGTTGATGTAAGCATCCGGATAACGCCGTGTCAGGTATTCCTGTATCTCATCCATATTCTCTACCAGGTCGTCAGGAGAGGTGAAGTCTATAATCAGTTCACCGTACGACAAGGACGGATTGGCGATGCTGCGCACCAGGTTGTAGCGTCCCGGCGTGCCGCCGACAGAGGCGGTGACATGGGTAATCTCCTTGCGTGTTTTCAGGTAGGATTCTATCTCCCTTAAATCGCGTGCCACGCGGGTGGAGTTATTGCCTTCGGGCAGCTTGTACTCCATGTAGAGCTGGTCGTACACCATATCGGGGAAGAAACCCTGCCGCATGTAGCCGTAGCCGAAAATGGAAAGTCCCAGCAGGGCGAGCATCGCCAGTACGACGCTCCAGCGATGTGCCAGTCCGAAGTAGAGGGCGGTGCGTAGCAGGGCATAGGTACGTCCTTTGTATTCGCGCTTTCCGGTGGCGCTGACTTCAACGGCAGGGTGCAGCTTGCGGTTTGCCATCAGCGGCACGTGCACCAGCGCCAGCACCCAACTCAGCAGTAAGGACACCGCCAGTACGATGAACAGGTCGCGGGTGTATACCCCGGCAGTGTCCGGCGACAGGAAGATGGGAAGGAAAGCGATGATGGCTATCAGTGTGGCGCCCAACAGGGGCATTGCCGTCTGGCGGCCGATGGCTGTCATTGCCTCCATGCGGTTTTTGCCGGCTTTCAGGTCTACCAGTATGCCGTCTACGATGACAATGGCATTATCTACCAGCATACCCATTGCCAGCACGAAAGCGGCAAGCGATACACGCTGCATGGTTCCGTCCGCCGTGTATAGGAACAGGAACGAACCGAATACGGTGACAATGAGACTGATGCCGATGATGATTCCGCTCTTGAAGCCCATGGCCAGCATCAGGATTACCACAACGATGATGACGGACTCTATCAGGTTGATGACGAAAGTACCCAAAGAGGCTCCCACACGTTCGGGCTGATAGAATACCTTGTGGCACTCCACGCCTGCGGGCAGGCGGCTTTCTTTCAGTTGCGCCAGTTTTTTCTCTACGGCAGCGCCCACTTTCACGATGTCCGAACCGCTGGAAGCTGCGATGAGGATTCCCTGCGCCCGTTCGCTGTCGAAGAACAGCTCGTTGCGGGTAGGCTCTTCGTATCCTTTCTCGATGCGGGCGATGTCGCGCATGCGGAGCTGGTCGTCGTCATGCCCTTGTATCAGCATGCTGCCTATATCTTCCACTGTCTTGAACTTGTCGCTGACGGTGACGCGGATGCGGTTGTCGCCGTTGTCGTAGTAGCCGCTGTAAGTGGTCTTGTTCTGTCCGTTCAGGGTGGCGAGGACTTCGGCGGGCTTTACGCCGAGGTTTGCCATGCGGTCTTGCAGCAGGGAGATGTTGATGCATTCGGGACGTTTGCCGTACAGTTCCACCCGTTCCACGCCTGTCATGTCGCTTATTTCGCGCTTGATAAGCTCTGCGTAGTCGGACAGCTCCCGGTCGGACAGTCCGTCACCGGTCAGTGCGTAGAACATTCCGTATACATTGCCGAAGTCGTCTTTCACGATGGGGGTGCTCGCTCCGTCGGGCAGCAGGGCGCAGGCGTCGCTCACCTTGCGGCGCAGCATGTCCCAGCACTGCTCCACTTCATCGTCCGGGGTAATGGTGGTGAGTTCTACCTGTATCAGGGAGAGGTCGTTGTACGAGTAACTTTCCACATTATCTATATTGCCCATGCTGCGGATGCTCTTCTCCAGCACATCCGTCACTTCCAGCTCTACCTGGTGGGCGGATGCCCCCGGATAGGTGGTTACCACCATGGCGAGTTTCACTTTTATTTCAGGGTCTTCCAGCTTGCTCATCTGGTAGCAGGAGAGGATGCCGCCTACAAACAGGACGGTCACCAGGAAGTAAACCAGATTGCGGTTTTTGAATGCCCATTTGCTTATATCCATAATTGCTGAGTTTTAAAGGAAAACAATGCTATAACAGTCCGCCGATGTTTGTGTCGCTGGCAGCAGGCAGAGGAGTCACGGTTTCTCCGTCCTTTATGTGATGTATTCCTGCCGACACCACTTGGTCGCCGGGTTGCAGCCCGTCGGAAGCGATGATGCTACGTCCGTTGCTCAGCAGGCGCACGAGGGTTACTTCGCGGCTGTGTACTTTGCTGTCGGACGGGTTGTATACGAATACGCAGGCTTTGCCGTCTTTTTGCAGGACAGCGCTGCCGGGTACGGAGAGGTTGCGTGAACTGTCATTGTTGCAAAGGATGGTAACCATGGTGTTCATGCCCGGAGAAGGAACGGGGCGGTTATCTGTAATCAGTTGCAGGCGCATGGTGTAGAGCTGGTTCGCATTTGCTTTGGGGGTGACACTGATGAGTTTCAGCTCATAGGTCTGTTCCGGATAAATGTCGAATGTACAGCGGTATCGGTCAAATTGCTCGCGCCGGATATATTCGGCTGCCGGAAGGTTTATTTCCACTTCCGGGGCGCTGTTGCTTATCATGGACAGGACAGGCATTCCGGCTCCCACCGTTTCGTGCGCTTCAAACAGCCTTTTCTGTATATAGCCGCTGAAAGGGGCGTAAAGGCGGGTGTAGCCCAACTGGTCTTTGTGATGCCGGTATTTGGCGGTGATTTGTTTCAGTCCGTACACGGCCTTGTCGTTGGCACTGGGCGTGGTTCCGTTGTCTTTGTAAAGCGCCATTACGCGCTCCGCCTCTGCCTTAATCTGTTTGTATTCGGCCTCGGTGGCGTCCAGTTGCACCTGGTAGTCCGTAGGGTCCAGTTCGGCAAGCAGTTGTCCTGCCTGCACGCGGGCGCCGTCCTTTACATATATCTTCTGTATCGTGCCGCTCACTCTGAATGCGAGGCTGATGTCTTGTGCCGCTTTTACTTTTCCGGGATATTGCAGGCTGGTTTGCCCGCCGGCGGAGACAACCGTATCTGTTTTTACGGTCTGGTATTCTCGTGTGTCTTTAGCTCCGTTGCTACAGGATAGCAGCGAGTAGAGTGAGATGCTTGTTAAAATCCAATAAATTCGTTTCATAATTCAAGGTATATTAGTTTTGTGACAAAATTACTCAGTCTCTTCTATATATAAAAGGTTTATAAGCATTATAAAATGTTCTGTTTATGCCCTCTCTTTATAAAAAACGGACATTTTCCTGTCTATTGCGTTCTCTGGTATTCGGCAGGAGTCATGCCTGTTATCCGTTTGAAGAACTTCGAGAAAAAGGAAGGGTTGGGAAAGTTCAGCTCGTCCGATATTTGGAATATCAACAGATTGCTGTGTTTCAGCAATACTTTCGCTTCAAGAATAACGGATTGGTTGATCCATTGCATTACCGTCTGTCCGCTTGCCTCACGTATAACGGTGCTCAGGTAATGAGGGGTCAGGCATAGCTTGCCGGCATAGAAGTCGACGGAACGTTCCTGCTTGCTATGCTCGTTTACGAGGGCTATGAAGCGCCGGAATATTTCTTCCTGGCGCGAAAGGCGCAGCGGGGTGGCGGTACGCGTTTGCTCGTAAGTATACTTAAGATTGTAAAGCAGGGAAATGATGAGATGCTGTACGGTTTCGCGGCGGTAGGGCGAGGAATGGAGTATATTCCACAGCAGGGTAAAGAACATCTCCGTCTGTGTCCACTCTTTCTCGTTAAATGACAGCACAATGCCATTTCCCGTGTAAGTTTCCGACAAGATAGAACCGGGCAGGGCAGGCAGGAAATTGCGTGCGGGCATTATGATTTGAAAATCATAGTCGGGACTGATTTCCAGCAGTTCTATCAGGGCATTGTCGGGGATAATTATGATTTTGCGGGCGGATGCTTCGTATTCGATGAGGTTGATGGAGATTCGCCCTGTTCCTTGCAGGACACGGATAATCCGTCCTTCTTTGGTACGGTAGGGTTGTCCGGTATGGAACAATTTGCTTCCCATTTGCGTAAAACTGATGACCATCCCCAAGTCATCGTTTATGAAGCGGTACTCAAGATGATTGATGATGTCCGGTTTATGACGGATGTCATCGAATGCAACGCTTATCGGTCTGCTTTTCTCCATATCTATAAACAGTAAGTAATTCAGTGGCAAAGATAATAAAGTATCCATATCGTTTGTCTTTTTCGGTAAAAAGTCGTACTATCGGAACATCATTGCCGACAAATGGATTGTAAACATACTAAGCTGTGCGTCTATCTTTGCATTGTGCTAAATAAAATAAGAAACAGATATGGATGTAAAACAAGCAATTCTCTCTTTAGCCTTTCTTCTTACGGCTGCCTTGGCTCATGCACAACTGACCTTGGATGAGTGCCGACGTCAGGCACAGGCCAATTATCCGTTGGTGCGCCGGTACGGACTGATAGAAAAGGCATGTGAATATGATCTTTCCAATGCCGGAAAGGGCTATCTGCCCCGGTTCTCATTGTCGGGAAAGGCCACGTATCAGAGTGATATAACCCGGTTGCCCGTCGAAATACCGGGTATTGATGTAGAGACAGCTCCCAAAGACCAGTATCAGGTGATGCTCGAATTGCAGCAAACCATTTGGGACGGCGGGGATATCCGCAACCGGAAACGTCTGACACGTGCGGCATCGGATGTGGACATGGAAAAGCAGCATGTGGATATGTACGCATTGAACGACCGTATCAACCAGCTGTTTTTCGGTATCCTGCTGCTGGACGAACAACTGAAGCAGAACCGGCTTTTGCAGGATGATTTGGGACGGACGCACAAGCAGGTGTCTGACTATATGGCAAACGGTATAGCTACCCAAAGCGATTTGGATGCCGTCAGTGTGGAGCAGTTGAATGCCGGACAGCACCGCATCGAACTGGAAACATCGCGTCAGGCATACGTAAACATGCTTTCCGCTTTTATAGGAAAAGAAATCCCTGCCGGAACTGTTTTTCAAAAGCCTGCACCGGAAAGTGCCGTCAGTGTGGCGGGTGGGATAAATAACCGTCCCGAACTCCGCCTTTTCGAGGCTCAGACAGAACAGCTCAGCGTGCAGGAAGCTACACTGAATGCAAGGGTAATGCCCCGTTTCGGGCTTTTTGTGCAGGGTGCCTACGGCAATCCGGGGCTGAATATGCTGAAAGATGAATTCAGTGCATACTATATGGCAGGTGTACGCATGTCGTGGAATTTCGGCAGCCTCTATACCCTGAAGAACGACCGCCGCAGGATAGTCAACAGCCGCCGGCAGATAGAAACAAGCAGAGACGTGTTTCTGTTCAATACCCGTTTGCAGGCCACACAGCAGGATGCGGGCGTATTGTCCATGCGCAGGCAAATGGCGGATGATGATGAAATTATCCGCTTGCGTGAGAATATCCGTCGTGCAGCCGAGGCCAAAGTGGAGAACGGAACGCTGACCGTTACCGACCTGCTTCGCGAGATAACCAATGAGAATCTGGCACGCCGGACCAAGGCATTGCATGAAGTGCAACTGTTGATGAATATCTGGCAGTTGAAATACACTTTGAATAATTGAGATTTTAGAATTGATGGTAACAATAAAATCCTATGATATGAAATCATTTACATTATTTCCAGTATTGTTCTTTCTTGTCGCTTGCAGCAGCGGTACACCCGAATATGATGCTACGGGAACTTTCGAGGCTACCGATGTCGTAGTCTCTGCCGAAGCGTCCGGAAAGATACTCGGTCTGGATGTGGAAGAAGGTACTATTTTGAAAGCCGGGCAGGAAGCCGGCATTATCGACACAGTTCAGCTTTATCTGAAAAAACTCCAGTTGGAAGCCGGTGTTAAGTCCGTGGAAGGGCAACGCCCCGATATTCTGAAACAGGTGGCGGCAACCAAAGAACAAATCGTTCAGGCGCAACGCGAACGCGACCGTGTAGCCAACCTGCTTCGTGTAGGTGCAGCCAATCAGAAACAGTTGGATGATGCCGAATCATTGCTTAAGGTACTCCGCAAACAACTTGCCGCACAAAACTCTACGTTGCAGAACAGCGACCAGAGTCTGACCTGGCAGAGTTCGTCGGTCGGTATTCAGGTTGCCCAGGTTGAAGACCAGTTAAAGAAATGCCACATCGTTGCTCCGCTGACCGGAACTGTCCTTGCCAAATATGCAGAAGCGGGAGAGCTGGCCGCACCGGGTACTCCGTTGTTCAAGATAGCTGATATGGAACAGATTTATCTGCGTGCCTATGTCACTTCCGAGCAACTGTCCGAGGTGAAGCTGGGGCAGAAAGTGACTGTATATGCCGATTACGGTAAAGATGTCCGGACTGCATATCCGGGAGTCGTCACCTGGATTTCGGACAGTTCAGAGTTTACTCCCAAAACGATTCTTACGAAAGATGAACGTGCCAATCTGGTATATGCCGTTAAAGTGGCCGTGAAGAATGACGGTATGTTGAAAATCGGAATGTATGGGGGAGTGGATTTATAATTCGTCATTCGATACCGTCATGGATTTTGCAGTAACTGTCGATAATGTTTTTAAACGCTACGGCCAGGTGGAAGCCTTGCAAGGCGTTTCACTGTCCGTCCGTCCGGGTGAACTTTTCGGAATCATCGGTCCTGACGGTGCGGGGAAAACGTCTCTGTTCCGTATTCTTGCCACCTTGTTGCTTGCCGATGAAGGCAAGGCTACGGTATGCGGGCTGGATACGGTGAAAGATTATAAGGCTATCCGCCAACGGGTAGGGTATATGCCCGGACGCTTCTCTCTCTATCAGGATCTGACGGTAGAGGAGAACCTGAGTTTCTTCGCTACGGTTTTTCATACTACCATCGAAGAGAATTATGATTTGGTGCGTGACATCTACCGACAGATAGAGCCTTTCCGCAAGCGTCGTGCCGGAGCATTGTCCGGCGGCATGAAGCAGAAGCTTGCCCTAAGCTGTGCGCTTATCCATAAACCGGATGTCCTTTTTCTGGATGAGCCTACTACCGGTGTAGATCCGGTTTCGCGCAAGGAGTTTTGGGAGATGCTTCGCCGCCTCAAAGAACAGGGTATCACCATCATTGCCTCTACTCCAATTGTGGACGAGGCGCTTCAATGCGACCGTATTGCCTTTATCAATGAAGGCCGGATACATGGCATTGATACTCCCGACTGCATTCTGAAGCAGTTTGCAGACATACTTTGTCCTTCGGGACTGTTGCACGAGAAAGCGGATAACCGTGAGAATTACGTAATAGAGGTGGACGGACTGACAAAACGTTTCGGTACTTTTACGGCTGTGGACCATATCTCCTTCAAAGTCCGTCAAGGTGAAATATTCGGCTTTCTGGGAGCCAATGGAGCCGGTAAGACTACCGCTATGCGCATGCTCACGGGGTTAAGTCGTCCTACAGACGGTAAGGCTTGCGTGGCTGGTTTTGATGTTGCCACCCAATCCGAAGCCGTGAAGAAGAATATTGGCTATATGAGCCAGAAGTTTTCTTTGTACGAAGACCTCAAGGTATGGGAGAATATCCGCCTTTTTGCCGGTATCTACGGAGTGCCCGAAGCCGAGATTGCTCCGAGAACAGATGAATTGCTTCAGCGCCTGGGTCTGGAAAAGGAACGTAATACGCTCGTAAAGAGCCTGCCGCTGGGCTGGAAACAGAAGCTGGCTTTCTCAGTCTCCATTTTTCATCATCCCAGGATTGTTTTCCTGGATGAACCTACAGGGGGTGTCGATCCTGCCACTCGCCGCCAGTTTTGGGAATTGATTTATCAGGCAGCCGACCGGGGCATCACCGTTTTTGTCACGACCCATTTTATGGATGAGGCGGAATATTGCGACCGTATTTCTATCATGGTGGACGGCGTAATCCGTGCGCTTGACACTCCCGACAGACTGAAACGGCAGTTTGGAGCCGCTACCATGGACGATGTGTTCCAACAGTTGGCTCGTGAGGCTGTAAGAACGGCAGACTGATACAGATATAAAATTCAAAACAGATTGTTATATAACCATGAAACAATTCATAGCTTTTGTCCGAAAAGAATTCTTTCACATCTTCCGCGACCGGCGCACGATGCTGATTCTGCTGGGTATGCCCGTTGTGCAGATAATCCTTTTCGGCTTTGCCATCACTACGGAAGTAAGGAATGTGCGTGTGGCCGTTCTCGACCCTTCCAATGATGCCGTAACCCGACGCATAATCGATCGTGTGGATGCCAGTGAGTACTTTACCGTTATCCGCCGTCTGCATTCTCCCGAAGAAGCAGAACGCTTTTTCAGGAGCGGTGACATTGATATGGCAATAGTCTTTAGCGAACGTTTCTTGGACAATCTCTATACCGGTGAGGCCGGAGTACAGATTATTTCCGATGCCACCGACCCTAATATGGCTACCATGCAGGCGGGATATGCCACAAATATCATCTCCATGGCCAGACAGGATATGCTTCCGCCCGGAGTACGCGTATCCGCCATTGTGCCCCAAGTCAAACTGCTTTATAATCCGCAGATGAAGAGTGCCTATAATTTTGTTCCCGGTGTTATGGGGCTTATCCTGATGCTGATTTGCGCAATGATGACTTCCATCTCCATCGTGCGCGAGAAGGAGACGGGAACTATGGAAGTGTTGCTGGTTTCTCCCGTAAAGCCGCTGTTTATCATTTTTGCCAAAGCAGTGCCGTACTTTGTGTTGTCATTTGTCAATCTGATTACGATTCTGCTGCTTTCGGTCTATGTCCTTCATGTTCCGGTTGCAGGCAGCCTGTTTTGGCTGGTTGCCGTATCACTGCTTTTCATTTTCGTATCATTGGCTTTGGGACTGCTTATCTCCACTGTTACCCGTACACAGGTGGCAGCTATGCTGGTATCCGGCTTGATGCTGATGATGCCCACTATGTTGCTTTCGGGAATGATATTTCCTATTGAGAGCATGCCTGCCATTTTGCAAGGTATTTCTACGGTGATTCCCGCACGTTGGTATATTCAAGCGGTACGCAAATTGATGATAGAGGGTGTGGATATATCACTGGTGCTGACCGAAATCGGTATACTGACTGTTATGGCGGTACTCCTGATAACCGTTAGCTTCAAGAAATTCAAAAACCGGTTGGAGTGAAGTTGTTCCGATTATAATTATTCACCGGCCGGCAAAGTCAACGTATCCGTGTGTTAAATATGTAAGATGTGTCATAACCGTAGAGCATAAACAGTAGTATCCTTATGATTAAATATCTGATAGAAAAAGAATTCAAGCAGTTGTTCCGCAACTCATTCTTGCCTAAGCTGATTTTCATATTCCCTTGTATGATTATGATACTGATGCCTTGGGCTGCCAATCTGGAGATAAAGAATATTAATCTCAATGTCGTCGATAATGACCGTAGCGTTGTGTCCCGCCATCTGGTGGATAAGCTCGGTGCTTCCACTTATTTCCGTCTGACAGCGTTTCCCGATACGTATGATGAGGCTTTGTACGGTATTGAGGCTGGTACGGCAGATGTTATTTTGGAGATTCCCCATGATTTCGAGAAAGACTGGATAAACGGCAAAGCTCCCCGTCTGCTTGTTGCCGCCAATGCGGTGAACGGAACAAAAGGAAGTTTGGGCGGTTCTTATCTTTCTGCCATCATCGGTGACTATACCCGTGAACTGAAGTCGGAAATGGCTGTAAGACCATTGGCAGGCAAACTACTTCCTCGTATCGGTATTTCTACATTGAATCTCTATAATCCTACGCTGAACTATAAGCTCTTTATGGTTCCTGCACTTATGGTGATGCTGCTGACGCTGATTTGCGGCTTTCTTCCCGCCCTTAATGTAGTGGGCGAGAAAGAGGCGGGTACGATTGAACAGATCAATGTGACACCGGTCGGTAAATTCACGTTTATTACTGCCAAATTGATACCTTATTGGCTGATAGGTTTTGTGGTACTTACCATTTGTTTTGTCCTTGCATGGTTGCTTTACGGCATTCTGCCTGCCGGACATTTTTTCACTATTTACGGTTTTGCGCTGATATTTCTGCCGGTTGTATCCGGATTCGGTCTGGTTATATCCAATCATTCGGCAACGTTACAGCAAGCCATGTTCGTTATGTGGTTCTTTATGCTTGTACTTATTTTGTTGAGCGGGCTTTTTACGCCGGTCCATAGTATGCCCGAATGGGCGCAATGGATTACCCGTATCAATCCGTTGAGGTATTTTGTAGAGGTGATGCGTACGATATACCTTCGCGGCGGTGGTTTTGCGGAGTTGCTTCCCCAATTGGGTATCTTGTCCGTATTTGCTGTGGCAGCTAATGTTTGGGCGGTAAAGAGCTACAGGAAAAGTAATTGAGAAAGTCGGTAAGGTAATTTTCTCCTGATTGTTCCGTGAAAGCATGGTCAGTCATTCCTTTTTTCTATCTTTGCAGGCAAATCAATCAATACCTTATACCGAATGAACACGCAAAACTCTTATCTTGCTTCAAAGCCGCATTACGAGATACTCGACGGGCTTCGTGGCGTAGCTGCCGTAATGGTAGTCGCTTTTCATCTGCTGGAAGCGCATTCCGGCGGCAATCACTTGGAACAAATTATCAATCACGGTTACCTGGCGGTAGATTTTTTCTTTATGCTTTCCGGTTTTGTTATCGGTTATGCTTATGACGACCGCTGGAGCAGGATGAGCATCGGTACTTTCTTCAAGCGGCGTATTATCCGTTTGCATCCTATGGTGATAGTGGGAAGCATAGTGGGTGCGGTGTTCTTTTATTTTCAGGAGTCGTCCTGCTTTCCGGCTATTCAGGATACATCGGCAGGGACTATGCTACTGGTAATGCTGCTGGGGTGTACGCTGCTTCCGCTTCCTTTGAAATGGGACATTCGCGGCTGGACCGAGATGCATCCGCTGAACGGACCGGCGTGGTCGCTTTACTACGAATACATAGGCAATATTCTTTATGCATTGTTCATCCGCAAGTTCAGCAAGACAGCTTTGTCCGTTCTCGTTGTTGTGGCGGGATGTTTTACGGTGCACCTTTGTCTTACCGCACCTGCGGGTGATATTGTCGGCGGCTGGGCGTTGAATTGGGAGCAGCAGTACGTAGGGCTGGTCCGGTTGATGTATCCTTTCTTTGGCGGATTACTGCTGTCCCGTCTGGGTTGGCTTGTTCGTATTGAGAAGCGTGCGTTCTGGTGGTGCAGTCTGATGATTGTGGCAGTTTTGGCATTTCCCCGTCTGGGCGGTGAAAATCATTATTGGATGAACGGACTCTATGAGGCCTGCTGCATTCTTTTTGTCTTTCCTGTGATTGTGTCCATGGGGGCGGGAGGTAAGGTGACGGGCAAACGTTCTACCGCTGTGTGCAAGTTTCTGGGAGATATTTCGTATCCGGTATACATAACGCATTATCCGTTGGTGTATACCTACACGGCATGGGTGTGCAATAATAATGCTACTTTAGCGGAAGGCATTCCTTATATGATACTGACCTTTGCCGGTGCTTTCGTGCTTGCCTATGCCTGTCTGAAACTCTATGACGAACCTATACGCAAATGGCTGACAGACCGATTCCTGAAAGGAAAGAAAGCTGTTAAAAGTTAGTTCTCGTGTAGTGAGGTAAACGCATGTACAATGTAATCCAGTTCAGGTATGATAAAAAAGTCCCGATGCAGTTTATTCAGAATCTGCACCGGGACTTTTCTCTAATTACCAGTTATCTTATTTTACGTCAATGAATCTTTTGGCCTTTTCTTTTTCCTGTTCGGAAAACTTCGGCAAGTCTATGTTCAATACGCCGTTTTCTACTTGGGCGGAAATCTTTTCTTTGTCTACATCGTCCGGAAGGATCATTGTCTGTTGGAATTTGGAGTATGAGAATTCGCGACGCAGATAGCGGCCTTCTTTCTTCTCTTCCTTGTTTTCCGTTTTCTTCTCCATGCTGATGACCAAGTTGTTTTCTTCGTCGATATGGACGTTGAAGTCTTCTTTGGTCATTCCGGGAGCTGCCAACTCTACCTTGTATTCCTTTTCTGTTTCAAATACGTTGATGGCGGGAGCCGTTGCATTGGCTTTTACCATCCAATCGTTATCAAAGAAATCGTTAAAGATACTTGGTAACCAATTCTGAGTTCTTCTTACAGGCATCATAATCATAGTCTCCTATCTTTAAAAAGTTATACATTCGTTTTGCTCTGAACTTCGGTTTTCGATGTTCCCCGATGTTTACCTTTCGGCTTTCACCGTCTGTATCTTGAACCGTCGTTCACTTACTGTTATGGCAAACTGTATGCCAACAGGTTTGTACTCACTTTATTGACTAATTGTCATTGTTGGTCTGACTATTTTACCTGTATAATGCCAATATTGCTATCTTTTTATTTAAAATTGATTGAATTTCATACTAATTTAAAACGCATTCGCCAGCGCTTGCTTTCTTCGTCCCAGTCGTGGCTGATAATTTTGAAAGTTCCTATCTCGGAAGTGTTGGCAACGTGTGTACCGATGCAAAGGCATTCGTCATAATCACCTACTTTTACTATACGTACGGTTTCCGAGGCGTCTTCGGGTAACCGTTCCAAATCGAACCGTCCTTTGGCTTCTGCCTGAGTGATGAACTCGGTAGTGACAGGCAGATGCCGTGCTATCACTTCATTTACCGCTTTTTCCAGACTCTCTATTTGCTCTTCCGTGGGGCAGGCATTGAGCCGATAATCCAATTTACTTTTTTTGCGTTCTATATGAGCGGAGACGGAACGGCCGCAACCGAATAATCTGATCATTGTCTGATTAATGATGTGTTCGGTGGTGTGCATAGGCGGGTATTCCTGTTTGTTGTGCTCATTGAGTTTCGCTTGTTGTTCCATAAGTTCTTCTTTTAAAATACTGTATACATGTATGTCCGCATATTCTCCCGAAGCCAATAACTCTCCGGCCCGTTCCGTTCCTTCAAGGCGGAAGCCAAGCCTGACGGGAATACCGTTGCTTGCTATATTGCCCGTGGCACAACGTATCTGTATGCGTTTTATGTTTTTGGTTTCGACGGCCCATCGGCATAGGCAGCGGACACAATCGGTCATGATGCCCTGATGCTGGTATTCGGGCAGAAGCCAGTAACCGATTTCCGTGCGGTGATTGGCAAAGTCGGAAAAATGAAAACCTATCAGTCCGCAAATTTCATTCTCTCTGTTCCAAATACCGAATATAGGTTCGTAGCTGTCGGCAGGGGCGGAGAGGACCCCTTTCAGAAAGTTTTCTTCATCGGCTACGGACTTCAGGTTGTCTACAAAAGGCAACCATGTCCGCATATAGTTGCGGTGGGTATCTATGGCACGGTATATGGCAGCGGCATCTTCTACCGTTACTTCACGCAGCACAATATCCGGACGGATTTCAAAAGATACATTTAAATGGTTGAAAGGCTTTGTCTCTTTCTGCCTGTCCTGTATCCTTTCCTTGAGTTTGCTCCAGGCGTGGGTGTCGAACAGGCAGCTTTCGCGCATGGTGTGATACATCTCCTTGAACCGGGACATCGGAATGGTGAAGCTTAATAACTCTGCCTCGAAATGAGGACGGACAGACGGGTCGAAGAATCCCAAAAAGGTTCGTTTGCCTTGTTTCCGGTTTTCAAGGATAGCCTGAGTCACTACGGAACAACAGCCCGAACCGAAAGGAGCTGATACGGCATCCGTTGCATTGCTGTCGAAAAAAGCCCATGTGGCAAGTCCTGCCAGCATGTCCGGCGTGGCAAGAAACAATATGCCTTCCACTTTGTCGAAAGAACCAATCTTGTCGATTCGTGCAAAGTGCAGGTAGGCTTTTTCCGCTTTAGGCACTTGCAATTCCTGTATGAAGTCAACAACCATATCGGGTGTTTTCTTGTATTTCTCTTTCAAAGAGACGAAGCCGGGCACATGTTCCGGCATATCCGTGAAGCCTGTGTAGAACTTGCCGCCTCCACAGCCTATTGTTTCGGCATTGAGGCTGATTATTTTTCCGTTTCTTACTTGCGCCATGCTTTTAAAGAAGCACCCGTTTACTTTCTCTGCCGGAGCTTCCGGTTGGTCGGAGTACCAAAATACGATGGGAAGTTCGGCCTGCTGCCCGAAAGCTTCCCTATAATTGCCTATAAACGTATGTATATCCATTCCCTTCTATTTTTCACCAAAGATAATTAATATTCCGGGAATTTCTTTTCCGGTATGCGAAAATACGGTTTTATGCTAACCGAGCAGCGCCATATAAGCCAGTTCTCCGATGATAAACAAGCTGACTGCACCTATCAGAACCGCTTCGCCCAGCAAATATCCTAATGCTGCATGCAAAATAGTGCAGTGGTATTTGGATATTTCGCTATGATGCCGATGCCGCCAGGCTATCATTCCACACAAGGCGGGAGCAACGAACAGCAGGAATATGAATCCCGCTGTCGATGCTCCCGACCACATGCCGCTTATTCCTAACAGAATTTCCATGAGCAAAGTTCCGCAGATAAGAAAAAGCATGAATAAGGAGAATTTCGGAATGGCAGTTATCTGCTCTCTGCGCATTTTACGGATTAACCGTATGTAGGCTACTACTCCTGCAATGGGCAATGCAAGAAGAAAAAGAAGGATGATAGTGGCCGTTATATAGGACAAGATTATCTTCATTTTCGGTAAATATTATTTTTCTTTTCCAAACAGTAAGTACATATAATTAGCTAATGGCGTATTTTATTGATACAAACTGATTTAAACTATTTGCTTCTCTCAAATTAAAAGGTACTGACGAGAACCTTTGATGCAAATATATAAGAAAGAAAATATAAAACCAAACAACCGATTGGTTTTTGAAAAATAAGAAAGAAAAACCGGAAAAGTGGCTGGAAAATTAATCAGGAGTGGACAGGAAAACCGGGAGTGTTATAATTGTTTCTGAATACGAGATACATTATGATTCCCGTTAAAGCATACTATAAATAGCGGAAATGGTAGTAAAAGGCACTGCAACGTAAAAAAGATGCTTCCGAAAAAGAAGCGGATGAAATACATGGGCATAAAAAAAGGAGTACCGCTGTACTCCAACCTTTGTTAACCTTAAATCTAATACTATGAAAAACACGTTGCAAAGATACGGACATTTGATAAATCTGCAAATTATCCAAGAAAAAAAGCATGTTTTATAACATTTATTATAAGATTGAACTTCTTTTTCGGACTTGTTTAAATTTTGTTCGGTATTCTTCTCAGAGCTGTTTTGCAGTTGGCTGAGGAGTATAACGGGTTATGTGACGAATAAAAACAAGAGAACAAGCCGGAAAGAGACTCGGAAGAAGCCTGAATAAAATTCTTTTTTAGCTTGTAAATGTCAGGGGAAATTGTGAATATTTGTATTATAAAAATCATAACTCTGCTAAGAGCGGTATATATTAACTGAATTATCGGCATATGATATGACAAATAAACAAATGAACCCGGAGAGCATTGACAGAATAGAACATAGTACTTATACGCCTCTGGAAAAGAAATATCTGAAAGTGCAGTTTGTCAAAGTGACATTGGTTTATCTCGGCCTTATGGCTGTTTCGCTTTTTCTTCTTTGTGCAGAGGGGTTTGCCTACCGGTATGCCGCTACTATCATTGTTGAATGCGGTTTGCTTGTAGCATCCGTTGTTAATTTGCTGATTCTTCCCAAGGCATACAACTATAAAGGATTCGTTATTCGTGAGCACGATATAACCTTTCGCTCCGGGATTATCTTTCCTTCGGTTATTACCGTTCCTTTCTGTAAAATTCAGCAGGTGAGTGTTTGTCAGAATCCTGTTACACGTCTGTTTGGACTGTATTCCGTTGACTTGGTAAACGGAGCCCAATTGTTGGCTACAATCAGAATTCCCGGACTGACGGAAGAGAGAGCAGATAAAGTGAAGGCGCTTGTCATAGAAAGTATAAAAAATGAAAACAAATGATTTCTCTGCGCCGAGGCGAATGAGCAAAAGCGCGTTCGTAATATTCCTTGTCAACAACCTATGGCTTTATGCGAAGTATTTTCTTTTTATAGTCATTCTTGAATTGTTTAATTCGGAAAAGAAATTATCTTTTATTGAAGCGGCTTTGGATTTTTTGGTTGTTTTAGCAATCTGTCTGACCTTGGCAGCAGTCATTGCTTTTATCAATTATTATTCCAAAAAGTATTATGTGGAGAATGGAAATCTGATTTTCATTCACGGTTTGGTACGTAAGGAAATTACCAGTATATCTTTGACGAAAATTCATTCTTTGCGTACTAAACAGGGATTGATTTATCGTTTGCTGGATATGAAGGGAGTATCATTTGATACGCTTGCATCGCAATCGGAAGAAATAGAAATGATTCTTGACAATGAAGATTGGGAAGCATTGCTCAGCCGGATAGAAACTTTGGATAGTCAGACACAGATACAGGCATCCGAAGCAGATAAGATTGAAGAGAAAACCGATGGATACACTACCAAGTTGAGCGTTGGTAATTTGAATCTGATTAAAGGAGCACTTTGTCAAAACCACCTTCGGGGCATGGTTGTATTTGGAAGTATTTTAGTTACTTTATATGACCAGATTATATCGGTCAATGAAAATGCTGTGGAATATTTTTATGGTTACATGGCTACACATGCCGATTTCTTACGGCTTTCATTATCAAGTTGTATCACTGTTGCCGCTATCTTGTATATAGTTACATTGCTACTATGGTTGGGTAAAGTCTTTTTGCGCTACTTCAATATGGATATACGTATAGACCGGGAACAGCTGTTCTTTGAGAGCGGACTGATTTCGCGTAATAGCAGCCGGTTCTCATACGATAAGATTTGTACTGTTTATATCAAGCGGAATATCATTGAAAAATGGTTGGCTTGCAGCACTGTTATGCTGAAACAGGCATTGAATGCCACTGACAGGAATAGAGGAGCGGATGTCAGAATTTATGGTTCAGACTCTGCTACAACTTTTCTGGACTGGTGGTTGGGAAAGGATTATGCATCTTCGCAACCTATCGTTTCTGCTCAATCCGGATACGGTTTATTAGGCTATACCATCCGGTTCGATCTGTTGGTTTCGCTTGCAGCCGGTATAGCCTTATGCTATTTTCAATATTACGGTTGGCTTTGGCTCCCGGTCGTTTATATGCTGATATCCCTGATAAAAGGGATTTTTGCCGTACGTCGGAGTTCTATCACTTTAAAAGAGGATTATGTGGAAATCAATTCAGGAAAGTTTGCAGAAGTGAAAAACTATTTCAAATATTCGAACATGGAAGTGGTTCGCATGACAGCTACTCCTTTTACTTCCTTTTATCACAGAGTAAATCTTGTCATTTCTACCAATGGTTCCTCCTTTACCGTAAGAAGCTTGAAAGAACAAGAAGCTAAGGAAATCTATGAATTGCTGCTGTATAATTGCTATATCAAATGAGGCTGATGGAGGCTTGCTGTTTATTCCATCGGCGGAATTATCTGTGCACATATATTAATTCCGCCGTTTTTTCTCTATCTCTTTTTTAGGAATTTCAGCCTTTGGCTTCCTGATACATAAAGCGTTTGATACTCTTCTTGGCGGTCTTTTCAAACTCCTCGAAGTGTATTTTTACTTTGGTAATCTGGCAATATGCCGGCAGAAGCAGGTTCAGTTCGTTCCGGTTGGCTTCCATTGCCTTTTCTATATCGGTTTGTTGCAGGCCGTGGGCAAAGGCATCGTCGAAGTCGGGATAAATCAGGGCTACGAGTTTGTCATGCTGCAATACAATCAACGACTCCGAGACGTAAGGCATGTTATTCAGTTTGCTTTCTATCTCTTCGGGATAAATGTTCTGTCCGCTGGAAGTGAGAAGCATATTCTTGCTGCGCCCGCGTACGGTGACGTAGCCGTCGGCATCCATTGTGGCGAGGTCGCCTGTGTGCAGCCAGCCGTTGACATCTATAATTTGGGAAGTGGCTTCGGCATTCTTGTAATAGCCCAGCATAAGGTTGCTTCCCCGGCAGATGATTTCGCCCGCTACATGCTGAGGATCGGGAGAATCTATCTTTACTTCCATGCGGGTAGTGGCCTTTCCGCACGAAGCGAGCTTCAGGGTTTCCCAGCGGCTGGAGCAGATGATAGGACCACATTCCGTCATGCCGTAGGCAATGGTATAGGGGAAGCCTATCTGTTTGAGGAAGCGTTCCACGTCGGCGTTGAAAGGTGCGCCGCCGATGATGATTTCATCGAAATTGCCGCCGAAGACATCCATAGCCTTTTTGCGCATGTCCGCTTTTATCTTATCGTTGACGATAGGCATCCGTAACAGCAGCTTACCTATCTTGTTGTCTATGAGTGGCAGGATGTTTTTCTTGATAATCTTCTCTACGATGAGCGGCACGCAGGATATGACGCGCGGCTTGATTTCGGAAAATGACTGCGCGATAATCTTTGGCGACGGCATGCGGGTGAGGAAATAAAGGTGTGCACCTGCCGAGAAACCGTAAAGAAAATCGTAGACCATGCCGAAAACATGCCCCAGAGGGAGCATGGATACGATATGGTCGCCGGGACGTACGGGCAGCATTTCGTGGCAATAGGCTATATTGGACCATAAGCTGCGGTAGGGCAGCATCACGCCTTTGGAATAGCCGGTAGTGCCGGACGTATAATTGATAACCGCCAGCTCTTCGGGCGACTGTTCTTTGCGGTAGCAGATATGTTCGGGACGGAAGTTCTTGGGATAGCGCGTGCCGTAGATGGCGTTGCGGTGTTCGAAAGCTTCCATGAGCCGTTCGTCCCGGCAGACAACTGGAGTAAAATCCGTCAGCAAGACAACTCCCATGAGCAACGGCATGGCTTCTTCGTTCAAGTTCTCCCAAGCCCGGTCGCCGACAAAAAGGAGTTTGGCTTCGGAGTGGTTAACGATATTATGTATGTTGTCTGCTTTGAATTCGTGAAGAATAGGAACGATTACAGCACCATAAGTCACTGTTGCCAAAAAGCAAACCGCCCAATGGGCACTGTTACGACCGCATACGGCTATTTTATCACCGGGCTGGATGCCGGCGCTTTCCAATACGATATGAAATTTAGCGATCTTGCGGGCAACATCTTTATATTGTAGGGTTATTCCTTGATAGTCTGTCAGAGCGTTTCTGTCCCAGTTTTGTATGATGCTTTGTTCGATATAGTCGATGAACAGTTGTTCTTGTTCCATGCGTATATTTGCACACTTTAGTTAAAACTGCGCAAATATAGGGCTTATAGTGATGCAATGCAAGTGGTTTAAAGTTTTTTTCATGAGGGTATGTCAAATTTAAAATTCGCTTACTATTTGTTTTTTTAGGCATGGGATTACGTAGGTTTCACGGAAAAAGAATAAAGAAAATCTGTGTTTTCCGTATAATTCCGTGCCTCCAAAAACAAATAGTGTATTTTCTCCCTCTTATTTCCTATTCTTTGGTCTTTTCAGAAATAAGCAGCAGCTTGTCTCCCACATGAAGTTTCAGAGTGCCGTTGGGTATCAGGTATTCGTTGTCGCGCTTCACTATCATAACGAGAGTTCCCTGGGGCAGGTTCATGTCTTTGAGGGTATCGCCTTTCGCGTCGAGCATCTCCCGGGTGACGGTTACATCGCGCAGGTCGGAGTCGATATCTTCGGGCAGCTCCACTCCGAAGTCGTTACCTGTCTTTTCCATCGGGGTGGAAAGCCCCATGATGCGTGCTACTTTAGAGACGGTAGTACCTTGGATGACGAGTGAGAGGATGGTGATGAAGAACACGATGTTGAAGATTACATCTGCTCCCGGCACCCCTGCCACTACCGGATAGGTAGCGAAGATAATGGGAACCGCGCCTCGCAACCCTACCCAGGACACAAACATTTTGGACTTCATATTGATACGTTTCCCGAACGGGAGCAGGCAGAGGAACACGCTGAGCGGACGTCCTATGACAATCATGAATACGCCGATGAGCAATGCCACGACTGCCACTTCCAGCATTTCGTGCGGGTTCACCAGCAGACCGAGACAGAGGAACATGATAATCTGGAAAAGCCATGTCAGTCCATCCATAAACGTGTAAATCTCTTTGCGGTGCATGATTTTGTTGTTACCCACCATCATGCCGGCAATGTAGACGGCGAGGTATCCGTTGCCCTTCATCAGATCGGTAATGGAGAAGGTAAAGAATACGAACGACAACAGCAGAATGGGGTAGAGCGACTGGTTGTCTATATTCAGCCTGTTGAGCATAAGGATGGCCAGTTTACCCAGCAGATAGCCGGCGGCAGCACCTACCACAAATTGTATCACGAAAGAGAAGGCTATCTGCGAAGCACCCATACCCGAGGACTGGATGAGCTGGATAAGTACGACAGTCAGCATATAGGCCATCGGGTCGTTGCTTCCGCTTTCCAACTCCAGCATGGGACGCAGGTTGTGCTTCAGGTTCATCTTCTGCGAGCGCAGGATGGCGAATACCGATGCCGAGTCCGTAGACGACATAGTGGAAGCCAGCAGCAGGGAGGTGATGAGCGGCAGGTGGATATTGGTCCAGCTCATGCCCGACAACCACCATATAAACAGTCCGGTAAACAGTGCCGTCAGCAGCACACCGAAAGTAGACAGTACAATACCGGGGGAGAGGATAGGCTTGATTTCGGTGAACTTGGTATCCATTCCGCCCGAAAACAGGATAATGCTCAAAGCCACCATACCGATGAACTGCGCTTCTTTGGCGTTGTGGAATTGCAATCCGAGTCCGTCGCTGCCGAAAAGCATGCCCACCACAAGAAAAAGTAACAAGGCGGGAACTCCGAAACGGTAACCGGTTTTGCCTACGATGATGCTGACAAAAAGTAAAATAGAACCTACAAGTAAAATGTTTTCAGCTGTAAATAGCATAAATAGTGTGTTATGAGTTTTATTGGAAAATGCTTTTCGTACCTTTGTGTACAAAGATATTCATTCTTGACAACAAAACCAAAACTTAATTGGTTCAATTAAATTTCAATACAAAAGTTGTCTCCTTTCCGGCTATCAGAGAGAGGCTTCCGCCGGATAAGCGCATGATTTGCCGGGAGATGCTCAGTCCGATGCCGCTTCCGTTTTCTTTGGTGGTGAAGAAAGGAATGAAAATATGCCCGGCAATGTCCGGGGGGATGGCAGGGCCGTTGTTGGATATTTCTATCAGTACGGCTTCGGCTTCGTTGCAGTAGGCGCGTATGTTGATGTGTTTTTCCGTAGTCGCTGCGTTTGTTTCCGCTGTTGTTTCCGCATTTGTCCCCGTTGCTGCCGGAGCACCCGTTTCAAAAGCCTGTATGGCATTTTTCAGTAAGTTTATGATGACTTGCGAAATGAGATTTTCGTCGGCATAGAGTATCAAATCGTCGGGAACGATGGAAACATTGAACGTAACCGGGGTGTCGGGATATTGATGCCGCGCCAGTTCCGCCATACGGTTGATGAAGCCTTTGAGGTAGAACAGGGACGGTTCGGGAGTGGGGATGCGCGTAAACCTGCGGTAGGATTCTACGAAAGCGAGCAACCCTTTGCCTGTGGCACTGATTGTTTGCAGACCGTGCCGCATCTCTTCTTTCGATATCCGGGCTTCGGTCAGTTTCAGCAGGGTGTCGCTCAGGGAAGTGATGGGGGTTACGGCGTTCATGATTTCATGGGTCAGCACGCGTGTAAGTCGTATCCAGGAGTCTATCTCCTTTTCGTCCAGTTCGTTGTTGATGTCGTTCAGGGCGAGGATGCGCAGATGCTCTTGGCGTACGGTGATGTCGCTGACGCGGACAGATAGGTTTACGGTTCCGCGTTCGTTGCCGAATGCCGCCTGGAACTTGTCGCCGGGACGGCAGGCGGTGAGCGTATCCGTCAGATGGGCGTCCACGCGCGACAGTTGGCGGACGTGCGTAAATACTTCCAGTCCGAGCAGGCGCAGGGCTTCGTTGTTCTTTTGATAGACGGCTCCGTTGTCGTTCAGCACGATGATACCGGTGTTTACACAGTCGAGGATAAGCTCGTAGTACTTCTCCCGTTGGGCGGTTTCACTCTTTACATTATGCAGGATACGGGCTACGCGGTTCAGCGAACGGTTTACGAGGCGGTTGTCTTCGGTTCCGTCCGTTTCGGAGAAGTGGATGGCGGTATCGTTGTTTTCGATGGCATCGAGCATGAAAAGAACTTTACGGGTGTGGTGGCGGTACAACCGCTGCTGCCAGTATACTGCCAAAGGAAGAAGCACGGTGAACAGGACAGCCCAGAGCAGAGGGTCGCCCCAGCCATGCGCACCTGGCGGCTTCAGAAAGAACAGCGTCCACATTATGCCGGCAGCCGCGGCTGTGAGCAGGCTGACGACAGTCCGGAAAACGTAATATTGGCTGATATCCTTAGGTTTTTCAAAGCCCATACTTCTTCATTTTATTGTAAAGCGTCTGCCGGGTAATTCCCAGTTGCGAGGCCACCGCCGAGAGATTGCCGCCGCACTTGTCCAGCGTGTGGCGTATCATTTGCTTTTCCATGTCTTCAAGAGTGGATGCGGCGGGCATTTCCGGGGCTTCGTTCCTGCGTTGCAACTGGAACAATCCGGCAGAGAGGAATGCACCGTCGCAGATGATAACGGCCTTCTCGATGGCATGTTCCAGTTCGCGGATGTTGCCGGACCAGGGGTGCAGCATCAGCTTCTCCCGTGCCGCATTGTCCAGACGCAAGGCCGGCTTCCCGTATTGCTTGCAGAAACGTGTGATGAAACGCTCTGCCAGCGGGATTATATCTTCCTGCCGTTCACGCAGCGCAGGAATTTCAAGGTGGATGGTGTTGATGCGGTAGAGCAGGTCTTCACGGAATTCTCCTTTATCCGCCATTTCGGACAGGTTGCGGTTGGTGGCGCAGATAAGGCGGATATCTACGGGAACAGGCATATTGCTGCCCACCCGTACGATGCTGCGGCGCTGGATGGCGGTCAGCAGTTTGGCTTGCAGATGATAGGGGAGGTTGCCTATTTCATCGAGGAAGAGCGTGCTTTGGTCGGCAACCTCGAACTTTCCGGGACGGTCGGCATGGGCATCGGTGAACGCCCCCTTCACATGGCCGAAAAGCTCGCTTTCAAAAAGGCTTTCGGTAATGGCGCCCATGTCCACGCTTACCATTTCCTTGCGGTGGCGTGCGGAGAGGGCATGTATCTCGCGGGCAAGCATCTCTTTACCCGTGCCGTTCTCGCCGGTGATGAGGATGTTGGCATCGGTGGCCGCTACCTTTTCTACCAGCATGCGAAGCTGCTGCATGACGGGGCTTTCTCCCCAGTACATGGAAGAAGCGGTGCTTGCAGGCGTGGTTGCCGTTTTCTTCCTGGATGCAGGGGCGTTTTGTGCGGCATTCAGCAGGGTTTCCACTAACTTTCCGTTATCCCAGGGCTTGACGATAAAGTCCGTTGCTCCTTCCTTTATTCCCCGTACGGCAAGGTCTATGTCGGCATAGGCGGTGAACAGCACTACGGGGAGCGCCGGATATTGTTTCTTTATTTCGTGCAGCCAATAAAGCCCCTCGTTTCCGGTATTGATGCCGGATGTGAAATTCATATCAAGAAGCACTGCCTGCCAGGTGTCTTCGCGTAAGGTGGCGGGAAGGGTAACCGGTGAAGAAAGGACGGTTATTTTATCAAAATAAGGCTTCAACAGCAGTTGCAATGCGGTGAGTACGCCGCGATTGTCATCAACGATAAGAATATTTCCGGATTTCCTCATGGCAGAACGATGTCTTGTTATATTTGTGAGGGCAAATATATTCTATTTTCTCGAGAAAGAAGGAAAAGGGGCGGAATAATTCGGGGACTTTTTCATTGGGCTTTGCTGCCCGGCAAGACACATGGACGTTTTTTTATAAGGAGCGGAAGTAGCAAAAGCAGTAGCAGAAGAGGGGCTGCGTTATGTTCCGCCTCAGGGTACATGCCGTACCACGACAAGGTAGGTGTCATACCACGGTGTGGCATACGTTGTACCACGGCATGGTAGGTGCTGTACCACCGCAGGGTACATGCCGTACCATAGCGAGGTACTTCTTGTACCACCATGGGATACATTTCGTACCACTGCAAGATACAGCCGGCAACCTTGCGGTAACTGTAATTTCACTTGAAAGACATGCCTTACAGCAACTGTAGCTTCACTCCGAAGGACAAGCTCAGGTAATCTTTCGGCTTCAGGTACTTGTTGGTGAATGCGCTTACGATGTACAGGTCGCAGGTACTGATTTCGTAGAACAGCGTAATGGCTTTTGCCGTAAATCTGCGGCGCGGGTCGATATCATACGTAATGCGTTGTCCGAGGAAAGCGTGGATGCGTACTTTGGACGAGAAACCGTAGTAGCCTTTCGGATAACGATCCGGTTCGTTCACCCAGAATTCATCGCCGAACACGGTGTTGAAGTACATACCGCAGGTAAGGGGTTCTGCCGAGAACCGGCTTTCTTTGATTTGCAGGCTCCAGGGGATGTAGTTCTGCTTCAAGGTAAATGTCAGTTTGGTGCAGTCGGACTGATATTTGGGCAGGACACCCAGAAAAATATCCGTTTCCCATTGGTTGCGCTTGCCGTAATCCCAGCCCGTACCCAGCGAGAGGAGTCCCATATTGCCGGCAAACTGTATCTTGGTGTGTGTCGGAATCAAAGCTTCCCACCGTTTGCGGTAGCGGTGAACGCGCCGGTCGTACCGGCTGTGGCGTGTACGGCCAGTAACGACGGTGTCGGGTTTGCGTTGCAGGTAAACCGTATCGTACTTTACGATAATCACCGTATCCCGTTCCTGTGCGGAAAGCGGGCTGCACCACAGCAACAGCAGGCAGATGGCGGCGAGTGCCGGCAGATTAGAAATAGACCACTTCGCGCTCATATCCTTCGGGTGTTATGGTGAATACATAGTAGTTGCGGTTCTTCATGCAGTCGCTCATGTAGTACATGATGCCGTCCTCAAAGAGGTTTTCCTCGAAGACGTGGTGCTCGTGGGCGGCAGTGCAGAACTGTATGCCGGGAAATTCGGTTACGTAGCGGTGAAAGACGCGTGCCACGTTATTGTTGAACTGGTCGGCATAGGGACGTACGTGCATGGACACAACGGTTTTGTCGAATTCGTCCTTGCGGTCGGTAAGCTCTTTTTCGAGGAACGTGAAGTCGGGAATGGGGCGGGAGTAGTCAAACTCCATAGCGTTGGTGTTGAGGCATACGAACTTCACCCGTCCGGCAATGAATGAGAAGTTAGGGTCGCCGAATACGGCGCGGTATGTTTCTTCTCCCGTGCCGAGGCAGTCGTGGTTGCCTATCAGGGCTACGTAGGGTACACGGAGCTTGTTCATGATGTCGCGCTGCCACAGAAACTCGTCCGTCACGCCGAAGTCGCTCATGTCACCGCCGTGGATAACGAAGTCGATGTCATCGCGCTTGTTTATCTCTCCCACGAAGTCCAGCGTTTCGTCGTACCAGCGTTGCGAGTCGCCCATGGTCACGAACTTAATCGTTGTCTTGTCCTTGCATTTCTGCTCTATCTCCGCAATATTATGGGCGTTTACATCAGTCTCACCGTTGATGCGTACATCATACGGATGATAGTCTATCATGTCGCAACTACCCATAAGCAGGCAGAGGAATGACAGGAGTAAAGGTTTATATGGCTTCATCATAATAACTCTATACAGTCTATATCTATGAAAGTTGAATTATCTGTCAGTATATATCTATGGAAACTGAGGGCAAAGGTAAAGTTTTCATTCGATAGAAAAGTTGTCCTATTTTCCGTTTTTCTGTTCTGTAAGTGATGATTTGGCTAATCAGGCCAGGGGTTGCAAAGAATAAATGTCTGCTTATCTGATTTGTAGGCAGGCATTAAGCAGATAGTATTTGATTATTCGGCAGGTTGTGTCTAATTATTGGACGGGTGGTGTCTAATAATTAGACACCTGTATATGGATTATTTATGCGGGATTGACTGATAATCAAAACCATAACTCCTTTGGCACGCTTTCTGCATTATTATAGGCAGGAAAACATGGCGGCAAGCCATGTATTTCCGATACTGTAGGTTTACGAATTATAAATTAGTATACGATGAAACAAATCTATTATGTCATTCAAACCCTGCTTCGGGGACGCGGCTCGAATATCATCAAGATAATCTCCTTGGGATTAAGCCTGACGATGAGTATCCTGCTGTTCTCCCGCGTGGCGTACGAGCAGAGTTTCGACACCTGCTACAAAGACTACGACAATCTCTACCAAATCTGGTCAGTATTTACCGTTAAGGGCGAGAAGTACCCGCCGCAGGAGCAGAATTGCGGCCCTGTGGCGGGCGCCATACTGGAGAACTTTCCCGAACAGGTGGAAGCTGCTACCAGCACCTGCCATTGGATGAATGCCCCGTTATACAATGAAAACGCCCGTTTTGACGAAAGAAAGATAGTGGCGGATTCACTCTTTTTCAAGACAATGGGTATCGAAGTGTTGAGCGGTAATCCGGTGAAAGACCTTCAGCAGCCCAATGTGATTTTCCTAAGCGACCGCTTTGCCGGGAGAATATTCGGCGGAGAGAATCCGGTGGGAAAGACCGTCAACTACAATCACGAGAAAGACTTTACGGTGAAAGGTACTTATGAGGCATTGCCCGAAAATGCAACCGTCCATCCTGAAGCCGTTATCTCTATGCCCACCTTGTGGAACGACGGAGTCGGCAACTACTCATGGCGCGGGGGAGACAGTTATCCCGAATACATCCGTTTCCGTCCCGGTGCGGACAAGTCGGTGGTGAATGCGCGTATAGACGTTATGATAGAGAAATATCGCCCGGAAGAGGACAAAAAGAAGTATGGTTATACGGCGTTTGTAAAGCCTATCCGTGACACCTACCGCAATTACGAAAGCGTAGAGCGGATGCGTAATATCATGACCGTCCTCGGCCTTGCCATTCTTTTCATTGCGGCGCTGAACTACGTGCTGATTTCCATTTCCTCACTTACATACCGTGCCAAAGCGGTAGGCGTGCATAAATGCAACGGGGCAAGCGGCGGCAAGATATTCGGCATGTTCCTTTTGGAAACGGGCATTATCATTGCGGCGGCATTGCTCCTGATGGCTTTGGTGCTGCTGAATTTCCGGGAGTTCTTTGAAGATACCGCTGCGGCGAAACTTTCTTTGCTGCTTGCTCCGGAACGTATCTGGGTTCCGCTGACGGTGGTCGGCATACTGTTTTTGGTGGGCGGAGTATTGCCGGGACGTTTGTTTGCCCGTATTCCCGTATCCCAAGTGTTCCGCCGCTATACCGAAGGGAAGAAAGGCTGGAAGCGTCCGCTGCTTTTCATCCAGTTTGCAGGGGTGGCATTCATTTGCGGACTTATGTGCGTGGTGATGGTGCAGTATCAATATGTGCTGAACAAGGATATGGGGTATAATCCGCAGCGGATGGCGTTTGCCAATGCCTATTGGAACGAGGATAAAGAGAGTGATGCCGCTCTCCGGTTCTTTAAAGGGCTTCCTTATGTAGAGGCGGTGACCAGCGCCAACAATACGCCTGTCAGCGGATATAGCGGCTCTATGATTCGTGACGCATCGGGCAATGTGCTTTTTTCCACACGTGCCTGTTTCTATATGCGGGAGGACTATCCGGCAATGATGGGCATGGCGTTCAAGGCGGGGCGTATGGCACGTACGAAAGATGAGATAATCGTAAATGAAACATTTGCGGACATGATGCATTGGGGAAACGATGCCGTGGGGCGTACCGTCGATGTAGACAATGTTGCACAGATGAAAGTGGCGGGGGTGCTGAAAGATTTCCAGATAGGGGATTTTACGGAAGCCAAGATGCCTTTTGTTGCCCGCTATAATCAACATTTCACGGGGACGGTACATGTCCGTTTGAAAGAACCTTTTGTACAGAACCTGCGGCAACTGAACAAGGATGCAGCCGATGCCTTCGGCAATCAGACCATCGACTTCGTCAGCTATGAAAAGCAGATTACCGATTCCTACAACAGTGTCCGCGTGTTCCGCAATGCCACACTGATGGCGGCCGTAACGATGTTCTTCGTCATGCTGATGGGGCTGATAGGATATACTGCCGATGAAGTACGCCGCCGCGGCAAGGAGATTGCCATCCGCAAGGTCAACGGTGCGGAAGCGTCCTCTATCCTGGAATTGCTTTCCAAAGACGTGCTTGTCGTAGCATTGCCGGCAGTTGTTCTCGGAACCCTTGCATCGTGGTACATCAACGGTATCTGGATGGAGCAGTTTGCCGAGCAGGTTCCTCTCGGTTGGGTTGTGTATCTGCTGGTGGTAATCGCCAATCTGGCGGTAATCGTAGGCTGCGTCCTTTGGAAGTCCTGGCGGATAGCCAACGAGAACCCTGTGAACAGTATCAAGAGTGAATAAAAAAGCATATAACATAGAAAAACAAAACAATATGATTAAGATAAACGACATCAGTAAAGTATTCCGTACCTCGGAAGTGGAGACGGTAGCGTTGAACCATGTAAACCTCGAAGTGAAAGAAGGGGAATTTGTAGCCATCATGGGCCCGTCCGGTTGCGGCAAGTCTACCTTATTGAATATACTCGGTCTGCTGGACAATCCTACGGAAGGCAGTTATAAGTTGCTCGGGCAGGAAGTGGCGGACCTGAAAGAGAAAGAACGTACCCGCGTGCGCAAAGGCAAGTTAGGATTCGTGTTCCAAAGCTTCAACCTGATAGATGAGCTGAATGTTTACGAAAATGTAGAACTGCCTCTTACCTATTTGGGCGTGAAAGCGGGTGAACGCAAGCGCATGGTAGATGATATCCTGAAACGTATGAACATCAGCCACCGTGCCAAGCACTTTCCGCAACAGCTTTCCGGCGGTCAGCAGCAGCGTGTAGCCATTGCCCGCGCCGTGGTGACGAACCCGAAACTGATTCTTGCCGATGAGCCTACCGGTAACCTGGACTCCAAGAACGGTGCGGAAGTGATGAATCTGCTGACGGAACTGAACCGGGAAGGCACTACCATTGTCATGGTGACGCACTCCCGGCACGATGCCTCGTTTGCACACCGTACGGTACACTTGTTCGACGGCAGCGTGGTGGCGAGCGTAGCCTCGAACGATTTATAAGGATTAAGACTGGAGAGGAGACAACCTCTTCAGTTTCTTTACATATATCCACAAGGCAACGACCGCCGTCACGAATGCAAAGAAGTCCGATACGGGCATACACGTCCAGATACCGTCCAGCCCCATGTAGCGTGGCAGGATAATCAGTCCCGGCAGCAGGTACAACAACTGCCGGGTAAGGGACAGGAATATGCTGATTTTCGCCTTGCCGATGCTTTGGAAGAAGTTGCCGATAACGATTTGCGCACCTACCAGCGGGAACATGGCTATGCCGATACGCACTCCTCTGGAAGCCATGTCAATCAGTTGCCCGTCACTGGTAAAGACAGCCGATACGGCATGCGGAAACAGTTCGCAGATGATAAAGCCCGTACTGGTGATGCACACGCCCGTAAGGATGCTCAGGCGCAGCGTAGCCTTTACGCGGTCGTACTTCTGTGCTCCGAAGTTGTAGCCCACGATAGGCTGCATGCCCATGGTCAGTCCCAGTACAATCATTACGTACAGCACCAGCAGCCGGTTCATGATGCCGTAAGCGCCGATAGCCATGTCGCCGCCGTAACGTTGCAGGCTGTTGTTGACGATGATGACGATGACGCATGCCGTTACATTCATCAGGAACGGAGACATTCCTATGGAGAAAATGCTGCTGATAATGCGCTTTTTCATCTTCCAGAAACCCGGTTGCAAGCGTACGATGCTTGTCTTTTGCAGGAAGTGGCTCACCACCCATATCATGCCGATAAATTGCGAAATGACCGTTGCCGTTGCCGCGCCGCGGATACCCCAGCCGAAGTGGAAGATGAAGATAGGGGCGAGAATAATGTTGCACACCACCGTAACCATCGAAGTCAGCATCGCTTTCTTGGGATACCCCGTGGCACGCATGATGTTGTTCAATCCTATCATTGTATATGTCACCGGCGTACCCAACAGGATTATCTGCATAAAGTTCCGTGCATACGGCAGCGTTTCGTTGCTGGCACCGAAAAAGCGCAGGATTTCGTCCAGGAAGATAAAGGAGATGCCGCCGAACAGGAATGCGTTGACAAGGCACAGCATCAGGGTGTGGTTCAGCACTTCTGTGGCTCCGTCCGTATCTTTCTGCCCCAGGCGTATGGATGATATGGTGGAGCCGCCTGCCGAGACTACCGTACAGAAAGCGACCACCAGGTTCATCAGCGGAAAGGTGATGGCAAGCCCGGCAATACCCATGGCGCCTACGCCATGACCGATGAATATACTGTCGATGATATTATATAACGAAGTAATTGTCATACCGATAATGGCGGGGATGGAATACTGCACAAGCAGTTTGCCTATTCGTTCGGTTCCCAAAATATGCGGATCGTTCATTGGATATACGTCAATTAAGTGTTTGCAAAGATAGTGAAAGCTTCCTATCTTATCAAAAGATAGTGAATATTTGCTCAGTTCGATGATTATTCAGACCTTTGCGGCCGAATATTATATTTGTTTTTTTAATATGGATACAACAAAAACAACGGCCGTCCTGTTCGATTTCGACGGAGTGGTAATGGATACCGAAACGCAGTATTCCGTCTTTTGGCATAAAGCGGGGGTGGACTATCTGGGCATGGACGATTTGGAGAGCCGCATAAAGGGGCAGACCATGACCTACATCTACGACACTTTCTTTGCCGGAAAGACAAAGGAACAGCAGGAAATCACCGCCGCCCTCAACGCTTTTGAGCGGGACATGGCGTATGATTACATCCCCGGTGTGCTCGATTTCATTGCCGACCTGCGCCGTAACCACGTGAAAATGGCGGTTGTCACCAGTTCCAACGACCGGAAAATGGCTGCCGTCTACCGTGCCCGCCCCGAGGTAAGGACTATGTTCGACCGGATTCTTACCGCAGAGATGTTTTCCCGTTCAAAGCCGGCTCCCGACTGTTTCCTGCTCGGTATGGAAGTATTCGGCACTACTCCCGGCAACACCTATGTATTCGAGGACTCCTTTAACGGACTGAAAGCGGGCATGGCATCCGAAGCCACCGTGATAGGACTGGCAACGACCAACTCCCGTGAGGCTGTCGCTCCGTTATGTCATTGTGTATTGGATGATTTTACGGGATTCACTTACGATAAAATGCTTCAAGTGCACAAGTAATGGGAAAAAGCGCTAACTTTGCGCGCTATTTTAATTGATAACTCATTAACACATTCATTAAGATTATGGCTGGATATATTTCAGACGACACTCGTAAAGTAACTACGCATCGCCTTGTTGAGATGAAACAGAGAGGCGAAAAAATATCGATGCTGACCTCGTACGACTATACCATGGCGCAGATTGTTGACGGCGCAGGTATGGACGTTATCCTGGTGGGCGACTCCGCTTCCAACGTAATGGCGGGCAATGTGACTACACTGCCCATAACCCTCGACCAGATGATTTATCATGCCAAGTCCGTCGTACGCGGCGTAAAGCGCGCAATGGTAGTGGTGGATATGCCTTTCGGTTCTTATCAGGGAAACGAAATGGAAGGTCTTGCATCTGCCATCCGCATCATGAAGGAGAGCCATGCCGATGCCCTGAAGCTGGAAGGCGGGGAAGAAATCATCGGTACGGTAAAACGCATTCTCAGCGCAGGTATTCCTATTATGGGACACCTCGGACTGATGCCTCAGTCTATCAACAAGTACGGAACATACACGGTACGCGCCAAGGACGATGCCGAAGCGGAGAAGCTGGTACGCGACGCCCACCTGCTGGAAGAAGCCGGATGCTTTGCCCTTGTACTGGAGAAGATTCCCGCTGCGTTGGCAGAGCGTGTGGCAGGCGAGCTGACTATTCCCGTCATCGGCATCGGTGCCGGTAGCGGCGTGGACGGCCAGGTGCTGGTAGTGCAGGATATGCTGGGCATGAACAACGGTTTCCGCCCCCGTTTCCTGCGCCGTTATGCCGACCTGCATACTGTAATGACCGATGCTATCAGCCATTACATTTCCGATGTGAAGAACTTAGACTTCCCGAATGAGAAAGAACAGTACTGACAGGCTTATGACGCTGAACTTCTGGCGGATGTGCACAGCTAATCTGCTGCTGTTCGCATCCGTCTACATGCTCTTTCCCGTACTTTCGTTCGTAATGCCGGAGCAGTTGGGAATGTCCGTTTCCCGGACAGGCGACATGTTTCTGGCATTCATTGCGGCGATGTTTGCGGCAGGCCCGTTTCATGCCTATCTGTGCGATGAGTATAAGCGGAAGAACGTATTGCTTTCTTCTGCTTTCGTCATGCTGGCTGCAATGGCAGGGTATGCCTTTGCCGACAGCTATCTCAAGCTGATGCTGCTTGCTTCGGTACAGGGCGTATGCTTCGGACTGGCAACGACGGCGGGCATTACGGTGGCTATCGACATTACCACATCTACAAGGCGCAGTGCCGGCAATATGATTTATGCGTGGTCTGCCCGGCTGGGTATGTTGGCAGGGGCGTGCGCAGGCTTCCTGCTGTACGACCTTTACGGTTTCCGCACGGTTGTTTATGCAGCCGTTGCCGTGGGAGTTCTCGGCATGTATTTCGCATCGAGGGTATATGTGGCTTTCCGTGCGCCTATCGGGATGAGGCTGTGCAGCCTGGACCGCTTCCTGCTGCCGCGTGCATGGGTTCCTGCGCTGAATATGCTGCTGATAGCTTTCGTGCCGGGCGTATTGCTGCCACTGCTCTATATAGGCGACTACATTGCATTCCTGGCATTGGCGGCGTTGACGTTTCTGACGCTGCCGTTTACAAGGATGTTCGTAAAGCTGTCTCATCACTGCCAGCGGGGAACGGGCAACACGACTTGCCACCTGGTTATGGAAACCGGACTTCTGGCGGGTCTGGCAACGGCTTGCCGCCTGGCAGATGCGTTCCTGCTTTACCACGCCGCCGGTGTAGCCGCCATACTTGCTTTGTTCTTCTTCGTCCTGCTGACGTATCCCTACTATAAAAGGAAAAGGGTAAGATAACGTCTGCCTTTAAAGATACGGTATAAAGATTATCAATCCTATAATTGCCGCCGCAACAGCGCACACCAGCACTGCTCCGGCGGCAATGTCTTTTACCTGCCCCGCAACGGGGTGCCGTTCGGGAGATACCAGGTCCACCAGCCTTTCGATAGCGGTGTTGAACAGCTCGGCGGCAATCACCACACCGAAACAGAGGATAACGACCGTCCATTCCGTGCGTGTAATGCCTAAAACAAATCCCGCAAGGGTTACTGCCGTCATGGCAATCAGATGAAAACTCAGGTTCTGCTCCTTGCCTACGCAGCTCCGGATGCCCTGCCAGGCATAACCGAAACTGCGGAGCTGTTTTTTGAAATCGTATCGCATAGTTGGTAAATTGAGTCTTTAGAATTAAAACATTGAGAAATAAGGGCGGGGGAGACGCAGTGTTGGACTTGGGAAACGTAGAGTTCTACTTTAGGATTGTAAAGTAGAACTTTAGCGTCGCCAAGTAGCACTTTAGAAACGTAGTGTAGCACTTTACGGTTCGCAATGTTGAACTTGGGATTTACCCCGTCAGTTGCGCGATACCTGCTTTACTCCCTTTACCGTCCTCAGCTTCTTGATGAGCGCTTCCAGTCTTCCGGTGTCGCCTACCATGATGGTAAGCGTTCCAGAGAATAATCCGTCGTGCGAGTCTATGCCGATGCTCCGCAGCGTAATGCCGGTCTCTTTGGAGATGATGGAAGTGATATTGGTAACGATGCCTATGTCGTCGTGCCCCACCACACGCAGCGTAATGGGGTATTGCGTGCCTTGCGACTTGCCTGCCCAGCGTGCCTTTACGATGCGGTATCCGAAGCGTTCGCGCAAGTCGCTTGCATTCGGACAGTCGCAGCGGTGTATCTTGATGCCGCCGCTTACGGTTACGAAACCGAATACCTCATCTCCGTAGATAGGATTGCAGCAGCGTGCCAGCTTGAAGTCCAGCCCTTTCAGGTTCTGGTCGATAACGAGCACGTCCTCTTTGGCGGTGGTCTCTTCGGGCAGGGCGGCAGCCTGCAGGTTATAGCCTTCGGCGCTGCGGTACACGATGTCGTCGTGCGTGTCGTTCTCCCGTTTCTGGAGTTCGAGGTACTTGTCGATGATGCCGTTCACGTCGAGCGTTTCATCGGCAATGCTCTGGTAGAAGTCCGTCACCACCTTGAAGCCGAGCCGTTTGATGAGGCGCATCATCGTACCCTCGTCATACTCTATTTTCCGGTTCTTGAACTTACGTTCCAATGTCTCCTTGGCAAAGGCATGCTGGCGGGCAGCCATTTCCTTGAGCGCCTGCCGTATCTTGGTGCGCGCCTTGGAAGTGGTGACGATGTTCAGCCAGTCCTGCTTGGGCGTCTGTGTATTGGACGTCATGATTTCCACCTGGTCGCCGCTGTTCAGTATCTGCTTCAACTGTGCGTTCTTGCCGTTTACCTTGGCTCCTATACATTTGCAGCCCAGCTTGCTGTGGATGTGGAAGGCGAAGTCGAGCACGGTGGAACCCTTGCCCAGTTTGAACAAGTCTCCCTTGGGGGTAAAGACGAACACTTCGTCTTCGTATAAGTCCAGCTTGAACTGGTCCATGGTCTCCAGTCCGCTGCTGTCGGAATTCTCCAACGCTTCACGTACGGAAGTCAGCCATTCGTCCAGTCCGCTTTCGCCTTTCACGCCCTTGTACCGCCAGTGGGCGGCAAGCCCCCGTTCGGCTATCTCGTCCATGCGTTCGGTGCGTATCTGCACTTCCACCCATTTGCCTTCAGGCCCCATGACGGTGATGTGCAGCGATTCGTAGCCGTTGCTCTTGGGCACGGACAGCCAGTCGCGCAGACGCTTCGGGTTAGGCTGGTACATATCCGTTACAATGGAATATGCCTGCCAGCACTCCAGCTTCTCCTTTTCCACTTGGGAGTCCAGGATTACACGGATGGCAAACAGGTCGTACACACCCTCGAAAGGACACTTCTGCTTCTTCATCTTCTGGTAGATGGAGTGGATGGATTTGGTGCGTCCTTTGATGTGGAAATGCAGTCCCGCCTCTTCCAGCTTCTTCTGTACCGGAGCGATGAAAGCGGCTATATACTTGTCGCGCGATGCCTTGGTTTCGTTCAGTTTCTCTTTGATGTGGTAGTAGACTTCCTTCTCCGTGTACTTCAGCGAAAGGTCTTCCAGTTCCGACTTCAGTTTGTACAGACCCAGCTTATGGGCGAGGGGAGCGTACAGATAGGCGGCTTCATTGGCCACCTGCCTGCGCGCTTCGTCGTTCTCGCACTCCTTTATCTGGCGCATGATGTTCACGCGGTCGGCAATCATGATAAGGATAACGCGCATGTCCTCTGCAAAGGACAGCAGCAGGTTGCGGAAGTTCTCCGACTCGATGGTGGGGCTTTTGGCGTAAAGTTCGTTTACCCGTATCAGTCCGCGTATGATGCCCGCCACATCCTCGCCGTAGTTCCGTTCCACCTCTTCAGCGGTACAGGTGCCGCAGCGCACGGAGTCGTGGAGCATCAGTCCCAGGATGGATGCCCGCCTCATGCCTATCTCTTCCGCCACGATAACGGCGGTCTGCATATCCTTTATAATCGGGTTCAGCCCGAAGATATCCCGCTGTATGCGGTTGTTCTGTATAGAGTTTACAAGATGTGTTTTCAGCTTTCTGCAATCGCCCTTGTGGAGCGTCTCTCCGGAAAGCTGCAATAATTTTCGGTAGAGCACGAAGAGCAAACGCTTCTCTTCGGCTGTGAAAAATTCACCTGTTTCCATAATTGTCCGTATTTTCTGCTGTAAAGGTAGTTTTTTTCTTCCTTTTCATGACGGTGCTTGTGCTTTTTTTGTATTTTTGGGCATCAATTAATTAATTTAGATATTATGATAACACTCCAAGACAAAGAACTACTTGCCAAGAAAGGCATATCGGAAGAACAGATAGCCGAACAGCTGGCCTGCTTCGAAAAGGGATTTCCATATTTAAAGTTGTCTGCCGCTGCTTCCGTGGAGCAGGGTATACTGGCTCCGGATGCCGATGAGCAGAAAAAATATCTGAATGCGTGGGAAGCATATACTCAGACAGACAAAACAGTGGTGAAATTTGTTCCGGCATCGGGCGCGGCAAGCCGTATGTTTAAGAATTTATTTGAATTCCTCGGAGCGGAATACGATGCTCCGCAGTCGGACTTTGAGAAAACATTCTTCGGGAAAATCGGGAAGTTCGCTTTCTATGACGACCTGAATGCCGCTTGCCTGAAAACAACCGGCAAGGATATTCCCGCCCTGATTGCCGCCGGCAATTACAAGGCGGTGGTTGCCGCCCTGCTCGAATCGGCAGGATTGAATTACGGCGCGCTTCCGAAAGGATTGCTGAAGTTTCATAAATACGAGGACGGCAGCCGTACCCCGCTCGAAGAACATCTGGTGGAAGGTGCGCTTTATGCTGCCAACAAGAGCGGTAAGGTAAACGTGCACTTCACCGTATCTCCCGAACACCGTGCGCTGTTCAAGGCGTTGGTAGACGAGAAAGCCGCGGCTTATGCCAGAAAGTACGGCGTGGATTACAACATCAGCTTCTCTGAGCAGAAACCGAGTACCGATACCGTTGCTGCCGATATGGAGAACAAGCCTTTCCGCGATAACGGCAAGCTTCTGTTCCGTCCGGGCGGTCACGGCGCATTGATAGAGAACCTGAACGACCTCGATGCCGATGTCATCTTCATTAAGAACATCGACAACGTAGTGCCCGATAAACTGAAAGGCGATACCGTATTATATAAGAAGCTGATTGCCGGTGTGCTCATCACCTTGCAGCAGCAGGCTTTTGCCTATCTGCAACTGCTGGACAGCGGCAAGTACACGCACGAGCAGGTTCTCGACATCCTGCAGTTTGTACAGAAGAAGCTGTTCTGCAAGAACCCCGAAACGAAGAACCTGGAAGATGCCGAACTGGTGATTTACCTGAAAGAGAAGCTGAACCGTCCGATGCGTGTCTGCGGCATGGTGAAGAACGTAGGCGAGCCGGGCGGCGGTCCGTTCCTTGCTTACAACAGTGATGGTACGATTTCCCTGCAAATCCTCGAAAGTTCTCAGATTGACATGAACGACCCTGAGAAGAAGGATATGTTTGAAAAAGGTACGCACTTCAATCCGGTGGACCTGGTATGTGCAGTGCGCGACTATAAGGGCCATAAGTTCGATTTGGTGAAGTATGTGGACAAGGCTACGGGCTTCATCTCCTATAAGTCGAAGAACGGCAAAGACCTGAAAGCTCTGGAACTTCCCGGATTGTGGAACGGTGCCATGAGCGACTGGAATACGGTCTTTGTAGAAGTTCCTCTGACTACATTCAATCCGGTGAAGACGGTGAATGACCTGTTGAGAGAACAGCACCAGTGATGATAGCTGCAAGTTGACGGTTTACGGTTTACTATTTCCGCAGTGCGGTGGCGGTAGGCCGTAAATCGTCAGTTTTATGCCTGAACATCCAATAATAAACAACAAATTGCCAATCATAGAAAACAATAATAATAGGTAGTAAAAAAATTAGTAACCGATGAAAAAGATTTTACTGTTAGGTTCCGGTGAACTGGGTAAAGAGTTTGTAATTTCAGCTCAGCGTAAGGGGCAATATATCATAGCCTGCGACTCTTACGCCGGAGCACCCGCCATGCAGGTGGCGGACGAGTGCGAAGTGTTCAGCATGCTGGACGGCGAAGCATTGGAACGTGTGGTGCGCAAACACCGGCCGGACATTATCGTACCCGAAATAGAGGCTATCCGTACGGAACGCCTGTACGATTTCGAGAAAGAGGGTATTCAGGTTGTGCCCAGCGCGCGTGCGGTCAACTTTACAATGAACCGTAAGGCTATCCGCGACCTTGCTGCCAAGGAACTGGGACTGAAAACAGCCAGGTACTTCTATGCCAAATCCCTGGATGAGCTGAAGGCTGCTGCCGAAAAAATCGGTTTCCCCTGTGTGGTAAAGCCGCTGATGTCCTCTTCCGGTAAGGGGCAGTCCCTCGTAAAGAGTGCCGACGAACTGGAGCATGCCTGGGAGTACGGCTGCAACGGAAGCCGTGGCGACATCAAGGAACTTATCATTGAGGAGTTCATCAAGTTCGATAGTGAAATCACCTTGCTGACGGTTACCCAAAAGAATGGTCCTACTTTGTTCTGCCCGCCTATCGGACATGTGCAGAAAGGCGGCGACTATCGCGAGAGCTTTCAGCCTGCCCATATCGACCCTGCCCATTTAAAGGAAGCGCAGGATATGGCGGAGAAAGTGACCCGTGCCCTGACCGGCGCCGGTTTGTGGGGAGTGGAATTTTTCCTGAGCCACGAGAACGGCGTTTACTTCTCCGAACTCTCTCCGCGTCCGCACGATACGGGTATGGTGACACTGGCAGGAACACAGAACCTGAACGAATTCGAATTGCATTGCCGCGCCGTACTCGGTTTGCCCATTCCGGGTATCAAGCAGGAGCGGATAGGGGCGAGTGCCGTTATCCTTTCGCCCATTGCCAGTCAGGAGCGTCCCAACTACCGCGGCATGGAAGAGGTGACCAAAGAAGAAGATACTTACTTGCGTATCTTCGGCAAGCCTACCACCCGCGTCAATCGCCGTATGGGTGTTGTATTGTGCTATGCCCCGTTGGATAGCAACCTCGATGCGCTGCGCGATAAAGCCAAACGGATAGCCGCGAAAGTAGAAGTGTACTGAGTTTAAGTATAAAATACAAAGTATGAAGTATAACCGTGCTCCATCCGCATGGTTATACCTCATACTTTTATGCTTAATTAAAGAGTCCCGGGTAAATCTCTCCGCCCAGTTCACTCACATTCAGTTGCCGTTGCAGCTTTCCGTCCGGTGCATAGAACAGTTGGAATTCTTCACCGGAGTTGTAGCCTTCCACTTCGATAATGATTACCGCAGGACGTTTGGGAAACGTGACTATCCTTACATCCCTCAATCTCATGGAAGCCATAATGCTTTCCATAAATGCTTCCGCAACGGGAGCGGGAACTTTCTCCAGCGACTCTACATCATTCTCCATCATTACCCATTGGGCATTTTCATCGAACCACACATCTGTTTCCCTGCCGTCAATAACGAATTCTGCTACGTAACATCCTGCCATCTGTTCCCATTGGGCATTTGCAACATACGGGTACATCTTTTCGAAAGCAGCCTGTATGCTTGTGGGAACTCCTTTGGCAACGGTGGAAACGGAAATAAACAGTAGCATGCCTGCTACCAAACAAAATCTGAATCTTTTCATCCTGAAATTAAGTATGAAGTATAAAATATAGGGTATAACAATGTCCCGTCCGCATGGTTCATTCCTCATACTTTATATTTCATACTTTTAAACGGTCAGTTTCCCTTTATATACGAATGCTTTTTCACCGAAGTCTACATCCGGCAATACGGCATCCGCCGCAAACAGTCCGTACACCGATGAACCCGAACCGCTCATCGAAGCATAGACAGCACCTTGCCGGTACATTTCTTCCTTGATTGCCCCGATAGCGGGAAACTGCGGGAACACGCTCTCTTCGAAGTCATTCACCATATACTCTTTCCATGCTTCAACGGGCAACTGCACCGTTTCCTTCAGTGACCGTTCCGGACGGTGCGGCTTTATTTGTGAGAAAGCATCCCGTGTGGAAACGAATATATCCGGTTTTACCAACCAGAGCTGATACCCTTTCAGCGACAAGGATACAGGCGAGAACACATTTCCGATGCCTTCCGCATAGGTAGGAGCATTCCGGATGAAGAAAGCGCAATCCGCTCCCAGGCGGGCGGCATACTCTTCCAGAGTCCCGGTACTCAGTCCAAGGCTGAACTTCTCATTCAGCATTTTCAGCATAAATGCAGCATCTGCCGAGCCGCCACCCAATCCGGCCCCCGATGGGATATGCTTGAACAGATGAATATCCACCGGCGGCAGGTCGAACAACCCGTCCAGCAGCTTATACGCCTTCACTACAAGATTGTTTTCCGCTTCTCCCGCTATTTCCATACCAGCCTGATGCAGGCAGTATTTTCCGTCACCCTCGCTCAGCGGGTTTATTTCCAGCGCATCTTCCACGGGAATAGGGTAGAAGATGGTCTCCAGGTTATGGTAGCCGTCCGGTCGTTTTTCTGTAATATTCAGTCCCAGGTTTATTTTAGCATTCGGAAAAGTAAGCATCGTTAAATTGAGAATTAAGAATTGAAAATTAAAAAATAAAAACGGGCCTGTCAAAGCAGGCTTCGGAGACAAAGTTAATGAATTCTGTTCATAGTAGATTGAAAACTTAACAACGATTTGTTGATTGCTATCAATAAAATCATTTATCTTTGCTTTCCCTTTTGAAAGGCGGACTATTTATTTCTTAATTTTTAAATTTCAATTCTTAATTCATAAAGTGGCAGAACAAAGACGAACAACCCGCACCCCGAAGTCGAAATCACCCCAGCCGGTCAACGATTACGGGCGTATCCAGCCGCAGGCGCCGGAACTGGAAGAGGCCGTTTTGGGTGCATTGATGATCGAGAAAGACGCTTATTCGCTGGTGAGCGAAATTCTCCGTCCCGAATCTTTTTACGAACACCGGCATCAGCTGATATACTCCGCTATCACAGACCTTGCCGTCAATCAGAAACCGGTGGACATTCTCACCGTGAAGGAGCAGCTTGCCAAGCGCGGAGATTTGGAAGAGGTGGGCGGCCCGTTCTACATCACCCAGCTCAGCAGCAAGGTGGCATCCTCTGCGCATATCGAGTATCACGCCCGTATCATTGCCCAAAAGGCGTTGGCGCGTGAGCTGATAACTTTCACCAGTAACATACAGTCCAAAGCGTTCGACGAGACGCTCGATGTGGACGACCTGATGCAGGAAGCCGAAGGCAAGCTCTTCGAGATTTCGCAGCAGAACATGAAGAAGGACTATACGCAAATCAATCCGGTCATTGCCGAAGCGTACGACCTTATTCAGAAAGCCGCCGCCCGTACCGACGGTTTGAGCGGTCTTGAGAGCGGATTTACGAAACTGGACAAGATGACTTCCGGCTGGCAGAACTCCGACCTCATTATCATAGCTGCCCGTCCTGCCATGGGTAAGACGGCGTTCGTGCTCTCCATGGCGAAGAACATTGCCGTGAACTTCCGCAATCCCGTTGCCTTGTTCTCCCTTGAAATGAGCAACGTACAGTTGGTGAACCGTCTCATCTCCAACGTGTGCGAGATACCGAGTGAGAAAATCAAAAGCGGACAGCTTGCCGATTACGAATGGCAGCAGTTGGACTATAAGCTGCGCGACCTGCTGGATGCGCCTCTGTACGTGGATGATACTCCCTCGCTTTCCGTATTCGAACTTCGTACCAAGGCCCGCCGTCTGGTTCGCGAGCATGGGGTGAAGGTAATTATTATCGACTACCTGCAATTAATGAATGCCAGCGGCATGTCGTTCGGCAGCCGTCAGGAAGAGGTGAGTACGATTTCGCGTTCGTTGAAGGGGTTGGCCAAGGAGCTGAACATTCCCATTATCGCCCTGTCTCAGTTGAACCGTGGTGTAGAGAACCGTGAGGGAGAAGAGGGCAAGCGTCCGCAGTTGAGCGACCTTCGCGAATCCGGAGCCATCGAACAGGATGCCGATATGGTGTGCTTCATCCACCGTCCCGAATATTACAAGATTTATACTTCCGCCGACGGCACAGACTTGCGCGGCATGGCGGAAATTATCATAGCCAAGCACCGTAACGGTGCCGTGGGCGATGTGCGCCTGCGCTTTATCGGCCAGTACACCCGCTTCCAGAATCCGGAAGACGATATGGTTATTCCGCCGCCTACCGAGGGTATGGGAGGAGCCACGTTCGGTTCGCGTATGAATGCGCCCATCGGCAGTCCCTCTACGCCACCGCCTCCGTCTGCCTCCGACTATATGCCTCAAACGGACAATCCGTTTGGCGGGGTGGGATTGGACGGGCCTGTGCCGTTTTAATGGCATTGGGCAGAACTCTAAGATTTTTCGGAAAATATTATAGAATTAGCCAGCTAACTCGCAATGGATTAGCTGGCTTTTTGTGTCATAGGTAGTGCTGTACAACAGGTATTGCAGCAAATCTGCCAGACCGGTGTTAATCTCGAATGCACCGGATACAAAAGGCATCCCACGGGCAGTTGTAGTCATTAGGCATGTTGCATCCGGCTTTTCCGTTGGCATAAGCACTGTTCCAAAATACAAATATATATTTGTAATCGGAAGTGGCATATAATCCGCGATAGTCTTTGTCTTTATAATATGGAGACACTTTGGATTGCAGATAACCGCAATACGGCAGGAAAAGCGTATTGCCGAATTTGAACCCTTTCTTGCTCCCACTTACTGCATCTATCGTATAACCTGCTTCCTGTAACTTGGTGAAGTCCTTGGAACTTGGAGTGCGCCATGTGTTTGCCGGAGCGATTTTACTGCATGGGTCATTCGCCGGATTCCAGGTTTTTACAGGATCTGTTTTAAGGGATGGATATGGCAGCAGTGCATTATAATAGAATATTTCGCCGGTATTTGTACCTCCTATGAAGTCTTCTGTATTCGGAAAGAATTTATATTCATTGTTCTCGTAATAAAGATTTCCGTTGGCCCATATTACGCCTCCGACTATGTAACCTTGGTCTGTACTAAAATCTATGCTGCTGTAGTATGTATTGTTTGCAGTAAATGTCAATCCGTCCGCTGTGATACTTTTGTTTGTGTAGGCTTTTCCGCCAACAGTAAAATCCAGGCTGACGGTTATCTTTGCAGAGTTTTGAGGAAGTAAATATATGTATTCGCTATATACTTCCATGGCGTCCGGATTGTTCCAAAGTATGTTTACGGTTTCTGTATTCTCTTCTTGTACATTCAATGTGTTGTCGGTAAATGAATAGACTGCTGTCTTTTTAGGCAATGTTATGGAACCGGAACATGCTGTGATGTTACTCATTCTTCCACTTTGTGCTTTTGCCAATACCCTATATCGTGCGCACAGGTGTTTGAATACAATATTGTCCAAAGTGTATTTACTATCTTCCGCTTTGTTAATGCTGATATTAGGCTTTATGCAGATCATGAAATTTTGTCCGTTTGAAACAGGAACATTGGTTGTACTGTTATCAAAGCCGGCTAAGGAATTTGAATTACCAAAAGAATAGCAGACAAACGTATAAGTTCCTATTAGAAGGGATAGTTTCTTGTTCGTTTGCACGCTGCTACCCGATAATCTGTAATCTCCGTAACCGGCATAATTGGCCGTTGAAATATTGGCGGCATCTGCACATTTGTAGGCTATCACCCTGAAAGTGATGTTATCTTCCATATTCGCCCAGCGGGTATTTATGCCGCTTTTTGCAGTTCCTTTCGTATCGGGAAGCGTATGTATTTTTATATTCAGTCCGTCTTCCTCTTTCCGTACGGTTGTTTTCTCTGAGTAATTCCGGGTGTTGATATAATCTTTTGTACTCCACCCATCGGTCTGTGGCGCTTTGACTTCGACCAATACATTATCTTCTGGAAAATATTCCGTTTCATCGGTACTACATCCGGTTACGAATAATAGTATGAATATTGTATAGGATATGATTTTTGCCATCTGTTTTATACTGTTTTTAGAGTAATGTTATTGTTCCCTTGCCCGCTTCTGTCTGGCTGCCCCATGCTTCTGCCGACAAGTCGGCAGTAACGGACAATACAATGTCGCCGTGGAGTGCTTCCTCTTCTGTTGTATAGCCTATGCTGTTCACAGCTTTGATATTTACGATATAGCGGCAATTCCTTTTAATAGGAATATAACTCCCGTTGACGGTCAGGTCCACTCTGTAATAATATGTATCTCCTGTATAAATCCCGCCTATGACCAGACATATATTGTTATCCTTGTTGGTTCCCTGTTCTGCTTCTGCTATATAGATAGTCCGTAGCAATGATTTATCATCTGTACAGGTATAGGTCAGGGCATCATTGGTGCCGGTATCAGAAGGTACGGATACGGCTGAAACCACATTGTCGGTGATTGTCTTACTGTCTACGGGGGCAGCATAGCCTTTATTGTTAGTCCGGTATATGCTGACGGTTTTTAGTGCGAATCCGCCGACTCCTGTTGCTGTCTCTTCCTTGAGTCCGCAGCCCACATCTATACGCGCCAATGCTCGAAGCAGGGTGATGGAACCCAAAGTCGTGGCAGAAGTTATCGATTGTGCAGTGGTGCTTTCTCCCCACATGGGAAAAGGAGTGTAATCTGAGGGACCGGCCGTGTTCCAGTTGCCGCTGGCGCTGAACGTAATTTTTCTTAGTACCTCGTCTTTAGGAGTGTTTTCCTGAATGGCCGGTAATTGTTTGCCGGCATTGGCTATGACAACTAATCTGTACTTTTCTTCCGCTTGGCTTTGTTTTAGGGTCACTGTATACCGGTTTGCCTGCAACTGTATCTGCGGAGTTTCATAGGCAAAGAGCTCGGAAGTTCCTTCTACCTTGAAGACCAATACTTTCAGTTGTTCAATATCTATCGCATTTTCTTCATCGGCTGTGATAGCACGTGTACGTGCGTATTCTCCTGTTTCCGGTAACGAAAGGCGGAGTGTCAGTTGCACTTCCGGAATTTCGAGTTGTGCGGTATCGCATGATGCTAACATGGCAACAATGGTTGCAGTGAAGGCTATAACAGATAATGCGGTCATTTTACCACTTTTGTATTTCAATAATTGTGTCATACTTCTCCTTACTTAGATTTCTGTGTTCTGGTTCACTTCTCCCCAAGGCAAGACCTTTACTGTTGCTTTTATTTGTGTGTTTTTGAAATCAATTTCAATGTCCGTTTGCTTTCCTGCCATTACGTAGAGAGGTTTTCCTTCATTGTCCCGTTCCACTGTACATACCTTATCCTGCCCTCTGTATATGTCTATTTCTATACCCTTTCCTTCCTCAGTAGGAAAAATCCTGAAAGGGGGAACATGTACATTGCCTTGCTCATCGGTAATGGATAGTGGTTTGTACTCGGCATTTTCGCCTGTCACTTTACCTGTGAAGTCCATTTCCGTTCCCGTGCCTCTTATAAGAAGTGTATAGTTTTCTTCTTGTCGGGGATATTGCTCTTCCAGGTGCAGGGTATGTATGCTAAGTCCTGCTGCTATTCTTTTCATTACCAATGTGATGCTTTCTTCCTGTATGCTTCTTGTGGCGGTATTACTCAGCTCCTTGCGGCAATAGAACATATCCGTTACAGGCAGATGGTTGCCTTCGGTATGTCTTTTCAGTTTCAGGCGTGCATTTTCGATGGAGGTTCCCGGCAGGATGGGGATAGTAATCAAGGTGTCTTCCTTGATGTTTCCCCATGCTACGAGTGTCAGCCTTTCGCTCTTATGGTTTCCAAAGAGATATTCCAACGATGCTTTTGCCGGTATCATTCTTATAAATCCTTTTTCTCCAAACAGATAAACTTCCGATTTTTCCAGTATCCCGTTTCCGGTCAGGTCATTTCCTTGTTCATCCACTGCCTGTGTGTTCAGCTTGTATTGTACACAGGCGTTCATCTCTTCCCGTATACATGATGTGTGCAGGAATATGAGGCATACATGTAGTGCCGTAAGTATGGATATTCGGAGAAACTTCATAGTTATTTAAAGTATTGCTTGTTATTCAGGTTTTATTCGAAAGTCACATCCTGGGTAATATTCAATGCCCAGTCCGCCACGCTTACCGTCAGTTGGAGTGAAGTAGGGGTTATATCTCCCATAGGATCTGCAATACCTATACTTTTGATGGTGGCTTTTATGCTGTAAGTAGTGTTACGGGCTATGTTTGAAGTGCCTGTGCCCGAACCTCCGGTAATGGTTGTTCCGCTCTGGCTTTTATTGATGATTATCGGGTAATAGATGGTACTTCCCGTATCGTCCGCGTTTTTCTTGAATATACCTTCCAGTACCAATGCCGTATGGGTGGTTTCCTCGTTTGGAAGAACATAAAACCAGTAGTTGGTCTGATGTTCAGTTTTTACATCTGCAGCAGGGCTTATCGCATTTGCCAGATAATCTGCTGTTCCGTTGGAACTGTCGTAGTTTCCGCTCAGGTAAGCAGGGATTTCCATTTTCGTTGTGCTGTATTCGCCTGTGCCCGGTATCACTTCTTTTATTGCATTTCGGACAAAGATGTTTTTCAGCTCATACGATGCTGCTGAGTACTGCCCTTTGGGGTCGAAGTCAGTTTTGATGCTGCTTATCGATACTCTTGCCACAAGCCGGCTTAATTGGGCGGTTATTCCGTCATTGTCGCCTGCGCTTAACGTGAAAGTGGTGTTGCCGTTCTTGTCTTTTATATTTCCGCTCATAGGCAGGCAGTCTTTGGTTTGTGCATCCGCCAATGCGATGGTTTTCTTCAAGAAATCGTCCTTGTTTAGTACACCTGTAAAATAACTATCGGAAGGAGCGTTGGCTACTACGATACCTGTACAGTCTGTTGCCGGTGTGCAGCTGATGGTTGTTGCCGAGGCTGTGTTTTCGGTTACAGTGTGCAGGGTATTTACGGTGTTGTCGCTGTTGAAAATAGCAACAGTGAAATACTTTACAGTGTTTTCTTCGGCTTGCGTGGGTAAATTGTCACCGGTTGCTTTGGTATTTATTCCATTCCCGATCAGACGCAGTTCCAAAAGTGCTGTTTTATCTTGCAGTTGAGGAACTGTCAGTTCGTTGTCGTCACTGCTGCATCCTGTCAGTGTAAGGATGGCTGTTGCCAATGTTGCCCATAAAAAATTGTTTGTTTTCATATGCATCTGTTTTTTTAAGTGTTAATATGTAATTTGTTATTGTTTGTCATTATTTTATTATATATACCAGGGAGATTGCCGCTTTGGTAGGTGCAATGAAGTTTCTATTGCCTGCTCCTGTCTTTTCTCCGCAACTCGAACAATAGTAACGCTCATATCCGGTGTGAAGAAATCCCATTCCGATGCTTGTTTCCACTCTCCAATGGGAAGACAGGATAAAATGATAGCCATATGATATTCCTATTCCTACAAAATCTCCTTCGTATCTTGACGAGCGCATTCCTTTGAATATTCCGAAAGGCAATTTTATTTTGCTTATGTTGTATACTCCATACATGAGATTTACCCCCAAGAAACTTCTTTTATAGGGTTGATGCATCCAATAATGCAATTCTGGTTGTACAAACCAGTGCTTCAGGTATTTGTCTTTGCTTATTGAGAAAGGGTTGTAATGGAATCCGGCTTCCAACGTAAAACGTTCGGAGAGTTTTACCTCTGCACTAAGATTGGGAGAAGAGAGTGCTCCGGTGAACAGGTCACTTTTTACAGCTATGGTTTGCGCTTTCAGTCTGCTTGTATAAGGCAATATTGCAAACAAAGCCGATATTATGATATAGTTTATCTTTTTCAATTTATTGTCCTCCTTTTATAAATCTGTCAGTGTAATTTCCTTTAAGTATATTCTGGCTATCTGGTTTATTATTCCGAGTTTTTGGGCGGCTCTTCCGTATTGTGCATAGAATTGCTCGGTAATGGGGCGGTTGCAGTTCAGATGTTCTCCCGTAGCTTCGAGAATATCCATCAGGGATATTTCCATGGCTTTTTTAGCAGGAATATAGGACTGTATTTTCAGCGGATGTTCCTTTTCTTTCAGGATGATAAGTCCGGCATTGGTGAGCTGTGTCAGCAATACCCGCATCTGCCCTTCTGTAAGTGTGTATGGTTTTATGCAAGTACCGTAGTCTCTTGCATAGATGCATTTGAGTACTGCAATGGCAGTCTGTGTTTTGGGCGTTATCATGTAGTTTTCTTGTTTGTTTGATTGTTGGTATCCCGCTGTTACTTTGTAGGTAACGGGAGATTGCCTTCAGACACCCTGCAGAAGCGTCTGCCGCATATGCATCCGGGTTGTATAACCGATAAAGTTATATAACAGACGTTTTCCCGCTTTCCTACCGGAAGGCGGCAAGGGGGGCTTTGCTTTATTGGTTGAAGTCGGTTTGTTCTGTTTTGTCTGCTGCCGGTCTTTTATGCCGTATATGATAAGATTTTATCTTTTTTATTTTGTTTTTCAAGTTTTATAGTTACTTTTGCGGTAGGAATATCCTCCGTTACCTACAAAGTAATCCCTTTGTAATAATCTGTATCATAGTTATATACATGGAATGCTTCCATGTCATCTTTGTCGGATACTGCATTTCTTCACGTAAGCGATAATTTTCTTATTGGTTCTGTCCAGCGCTTCGTTTTCGAAGGGTTTCAGATAGGTTTCCGTAACCTTTACCGATGAATGCCCCAGTGCGTTGCTTATTACTCCCACGGCGACTCTGGTGTGGAGCGCCGTTGTTGCCCATGTGTGCCTTGCGGTGTAGGATGACAGCTCTCCGCCCAGCCTGAGGGCTGCTGCCAGCAGTTTGAGTTTCCGGTTGAATCTCCGCAGGACCTGTTGGTAATGTCGGTATTCTTCACGCCTTCCCAGGGGGAAACGGCAGTTTTCGTCCCCCAGTATGTTGAGCAAGTAGGGCGAGTCCGTGCGGCGGTCGGCGCATCGGCGGATAAGCTCAGCGGCTTCTTCGGTTACGTGTACACGTATCTGCCTTCCCGTTTTCTGTCTTCGGTAGGTAATTACCCCGTCCTTGAAATCGCATTTGCGCAGCCTTGCGAGGTCTGCAAACGGCATTCCCCGCAAGAGGAAGAGCAGCGCGAACCATATCTGCGCTTCTTTGAGTTCCCGGTGCAAGGAAGCGGAGATGTCGAGTGCTTGTCCCATTTCGGCAGGTGGGAGTGCGCGTTTCACGTCGGCACGGGTTCCGGTATATACATGTTTGAACAGTCCGGGCACATAGCCGGTGAGGCCTGCCAGCAGCGCGCGGTTGTATACTGCCCGCAACATGCGCAGGTAGGTGGACATGGTGTTCAGCTTGAGCATCCTCTCCAGCAGGTGCCTTTCGAATTTGTGTATCGTGGCGATATCAAACACTTTCCGCATGCGTATTTCGTTTTTTGGATGTTCGCTTTCCCAGTACCGTTGGAAAGCCCGTAGCATGCTGCGGTATACATGGGCGGTTCCGAACCGCCCCTCGTCTTCCAGTTCCTGTATGACTGAAAGCGTAAAGGTTGTTAAATCTTTCATAATCTGTTTGCTTTATAATATTTACAGTCTTTGCGTGCGCCATTGCTGCACGCGATATAATATATTGCATTTTATTGGAATTTGTTTGCTTGCGGACAATGTTCCGGCTTCGCAGAGGCTTTACATCCTCTCTTTGCAGGTACGGACATACCAAGCGTATCGCTACATTGGTTCCTTCCTTGAAGAACCGTTTTTATGGGTGCACGCCGAGACGTCAGGAGCGTTGTTCATGCCAAAAGTAGTTTAAGATAGTGTATAGGAAATAAACGCATGGTCTGTCGGAGTGAAACAGATGGTCTGTACGGTACAAACAGATGGTCTGTTTACACCATACAGACCATCTGTTTTAAAAGAAAGCATGCACTCATTCTTCCCTTTCCCGTTTGGATTGTGCTTCCGGACGGGATTTCTTTTGAGGGATACTGTCCGGAGCGGACGTATTCTTCTCCGCTTGTTTTCTTTTCAGCCTTTTCAACTTCCACTTGTTCCAAAAGAGCAGTTCATTCCATTTGTTGAAATCCTTCTTGAAGATGATGCCTATACCCTGAGTGGTGAGGTTGGTCTTGGTGTAATAGCGGTCGTTGGTTTCGTTATAAGCTTTCAGACGGATATCGCCGGAACGGTTTACGAGCCATTCGGCTTGGAAGTCACCTACGAAGTTGGTGTTCGCCATCGGATTCTCGCGATAGCCGAAGTTACCGTTTATGAGCAGGCGGTTATTCAGCAGTTGCCCGGAAAGCATTGTCTCGAACTCCATGTCCGTCCAGCCTTTTTCTCCGGTACTGAAGTTTGTGCCGAAGTTCCAGTTATTGCTGTCGATAATCTGCGAGAGTGCATTGTTCAGTTGCCCGGAAAGGGTAGAAGAGAGCACGCTCGACATCATGTTGGAGTTGCCGGTGGCGTCTACATTCTCCGGAGTATAGAACTTGCCGATACCTAAAAGGTAGAGTATCTGCATGTTCATCTGCTCGTCTGTGGGGATATAATTCCGTACTAATGCCTGTACTTCATCGCGTTCGTTGGGCAGCTCCAGGCTCATTTTGATGTCCGGTGAGGTGAGCTGTCCGGTCAGCGCCATGAGGCAGTTAACCTTGATGTTGGTCTGGTTGACGTAATTGCCGGCATCGGGAACGAGGTCGTTCAGCGAAGCGGAGTTTACAAGATAGCCTGCCTGGATGTTGAGGGTGGCATTGAGCGGAGCGCCGTTAAAGGTGATGGTACTTCCGTCTTTGATGATGAAGTCCTTGCGAATAACTTCTTGCAGGCTGAATTTATAAACTCCCTGGCTGATGCGGTAGCTACCGAACATTTTCACATCTCCTTTATTGTAGAATTCGGTGCGGATATTCCCCGTTCCTTTACCGCTGATGTAGTCACCTGCAATGGGGTCCATGATGATTTTCATGGTGGCGTCCGGAGTTGCGTCTATCAGGAGATTCAGTCGTATGTCGGTGTCACTTTCCTTTTCCATGACTTCTTTCTGCGCCTGCTCGTATTCGGACATCAGCATGATGGAATCCTGAAGTACGCGGCGCGGTGTCTTGTCTACGAAGCGTATGAACTGGTTGCTCACTGCCGAGGCGACACCTTCTTTCATATAAGTGAAGTTGGTGTTGCGGTTGGTGGTCATTGCCACGTCGATATTCACCCCGTCTGCCGCATTGCCGGCAATGGTGGCGTTGCCTGTGCCATACACCGTGCCGTAGAAGGGGAAGTCGGGTGATTCTTTGGTGTTCATAACCAGCATGTTGTCCACATCGAACCGGAAGCGGTATTCCAAATCCTTGAAATGCCGGTAGTGCAGGTAACCGTTGGCTCTGCCCTGATGCCCTTGCGTATCGAAGATGCGGTTGTTGCGGAAAGTAAGTCCGCCCGGTTCGATAAGTATGCTGTCTTTCAGGGAGAAAGTAGTGTTGAGTACATCTACCTTGAGGGAGGCGTCACCGAATACGCGGCCTTCCATTGTCAGCGCCTTGAACTTGCCGTAGAAATGTACGTGGCCGCTGGCACGCCCGTTGAATTCGGGGGTGATGCTCTGCATGTAGTGGTGGATGAACTTCAGGTTGGTGCTGTCGGCTTCGATTTGCAAGTCGAGTGCACTGGTGGGTTTTATGGGGTAGATGTATCCGTATACATGGCTTTTGGCAATGTCTTTCTCGCGGATACGGGCATCCAGGTAGATGCCTTTCACGTCGTGATGCCATTCGCCGTGTATGTTGGCATCGCCTAAAAGACCCTCGTTCAAGCCGAGGTTGCGTATGAAGAGGTCGGTACTCATCACCGGCTTTTTAAGTATTCCGCTGGCATATGCCGGGCCGGTGGCCTCGCCTTTGAAGTTGACACCCAGGTCGGCTATATCGAATACGTATCCTATGTTTATCTCTTTCAGGTTCAGGCGTACGGTGTCCTGAGGTTGTTCGGATACGGTTCCGTTGATTTGCAAGTGACGTTCTTTATGGCTGAAGTAGAAATTGTTGACGTGCACTTTGCCCGAGTCGACCACGATTTGCGAAGGGTGTATCTTCCATACGGTGTCGTTGAGGATTACGTTCGTTTCCTGTACGTTGACAATCGTTTTCAGGGCGGGTTTCTCTTTTGGGGCTTGGCGGGAGGATTTTGTGTGTATTTTGTCGTCGCCAACTTCTTGGGAAGAGTTGCGGATGAATTGAGTGAGAGCCGCTATCTTGCCGCTGTAAGTTACAGCGCTGCTGTTTCCCCAGTTGAATATGGTTTGTATCCGGTCGTCCTTTGCCTTGGCTTCGAGGGCTACGTTTACCGCGCCGGTTGTTTTCCGGTTGGTGAAGCGGACTTTTGCCTGGAACTGTTCACCCGGATTTTCGCAGAGAACCACGCCCGACTCAAAGAACTTTCCGCCGTAACTCAGCCGCGGGAAGTACCCCTCTACGCGCAACCGTTGCGCTTTGTCGTTGAAATAGCCCTTCAGAGTAGAGTGGGTATATACTTTCAGCGGTATCTGGAATACGGTGGAGAGTATCTCCGTATCGTAGATATGGAGGTCGAAATGGAAATTGTTTTCTGTTTTCTGCGGTTTCCTGGCGGGCTGTATCAGAGCCGGAATGTAACGCCGCATGATGTTGAGCACGCTGGCGGGCAATGTCTGATAGGAATAGTCGCCTTCGATAGTACCGCGCAGGAAGTTGGAACTGATAGTCAGCCGTTTCTGGCGCTCATCGCTCTGAGTGGCAGCAATCCGCAGGTTGTCCATGAAGAAGTTCTGTTCCGGGGCGATGTATTGGAGACTGTCGACGTTGATTTCACCGTTCATGTCGTTGATGGAGCTACCGGTGAAGTCGGCTTTTATCTTTACGGCCAATTCCGTGTCCTTGTATTTGGGTGTGAGGTGCAGGGTGTTAGGGCGGAAATGCTCGATAGCGGCACGGAAGTTGAAGGTGGGTGTCTTGCCGGCAGTATTGATAGAGCCGTTCAGTTGTATGGCGCCGTTTTCGTCGTTGAGCGATACGTTACCGTTGAAGCCGCCTTGCTTATACTCTCCGTCCAAAGTGATGTTTTCGTAGGTATAGTCACTGTAGTCTATGGATGCCACCAGCCCTTTCATGGTAATGGCGGGGTATCTTTGGGCATAATGATTGCCTTTGACGTCCATGTTGAAGGTGACTTTTCCAAGCTTGTCGTTGTTCAGCATCCTGCCCAGTTCGAATCCGGTTGTCTTTACCGCACCCGAATAAGCGAAATAGCCTTTGTCTTTGTCGGAACTGAGTTTGACATCTGTCTTGATAGTGCCTATATCCGTGCGGACTTCGCCATAGGTCACCAGGTCTGTGAAGTATCCGGAAATCTCTCCACGGAAAGATACCGTGCCCAGATTCTGCAATACCGGAGGAACTCCTTTGTAATCTTTACTCAGGTTGCGTACAAAGAATGCAATGCCGTCCGGGTCGGCATATAAATTGGACAGATTGCCGAATATGTATGCATCTTGCGGATGAGACAGATCCTGCAGGGATACATTGCCTTTCAGCAGGAAGTGATCGTTGGAAGAGATAAGCAGTTTCGGGCAGTTGAGCCGGTTGACCGTTCCGGCGGCTTCCATTTCCAACTTCAACTTTTCCTTGAAGGGCTTGAAGGCAGGCACGAATGCCGATATATCCTGTAATGCTACTTCCGAAGGCAGCATACGGAACGAGAAACGGACATCATCGGTGAAATGGCCGAGTGATTCCAGGCTGTCGTATTCCATACGGATGGTATCCATTGCCAAAGAGGTGTTGGGCAAATCTATGGCGAAGTTCTCTATCCGCATCTTCCGGTCGTTGGCTATTATCTTCAGACTCAGTTTTTTCAGTTCGAAGCCGGAGTGCTCCTCTTCAACGCTCATCCGCTTGATGGCAGCGTTGACCGAGTCGTTCTGGAGTGCTTTCAACGAGATGTTGGCAAGAATGTTGGACAGGCGGATGTGTTGCGGGTTGAACTTGCCCGGAGTGCTTTCGGCCGACAACACATCGTAAGATACCTTTCCGCGCCGTATCAGGAGTGAGTTGATGCGCAGGTCCAGATTGCTCTTCTTCTTGACGGTGTCTTTGGAAGCGAAAGCATCGAGCACGAATTGGAAGTTGGTGCTTGCCTGGGGAGTAGGTCTTTCCAGATTGGCATTGAAACTGAAAAGCTGTACGTTACCGATGGATATCTTTCCGCTGAATAGCGGCAGTATCTCGAACTTAGCGGACAGACGGCCTATTTTCAGCAACTCTTTTCCCGATTGGTCGTTCAGCACCAGGTCGTCGATGATAATCCGGTTCAGCAGTCCTATGTTTATCCGCCCTACTGTGAGCTCGCTACCTAATACGGTGCTCAGCTCCTTGGCAACGAGTACAGACATGCGGTGCTGGACATAAGGAATGTTCAGCAGCAAAATTATTCCGATATAGAGTCCTAACACTATACCGATTATCCAGCGTACTGTCGTTTTCAGCGTTCTGATAGGCGGTTATTTTTTTAATTCAGCCAACAAAAATATGAAATAATACGTTATGGATACTACTTTTATCACTACTTTTGCAGCGTTTAAACGTAAATAAACACTATGAGTACAATAATCTTAGGAATTGAATCTTCATGTGATGACACTTCCGCAGCGGTCATCAAGGATGGCTACCTGCTGTCGAATGTCGTTGCCAGTCAGGCTGTTCACGAAGCTTATGGTGGGGTAGTGCCCGAACTGGCTTCGCGTGCACATCAACAGAATATAGTGCCGGTGGTGCACGAGGCTTTGAAACGTGCCGGAGTTACCAAGGAAGAATTAAGTGCTGTGGCGTTTACGCGCGGTCCGGGGCTGATGGGGTCTTTGCTGGTGGGTGTGTCCTTTGCCAAAGGGTTCGCCCGTGCGTTGGGGATACCTATGATAGATGTCAATCACTTGACCGGACATGTATTAGCTCATTTTATTAAAGCGGAAGGTGAAGAGAATGTGCAGCCGGAATTTCCTTTCCTTTGCCTGCTGGTTTCCGGTGGCAACTCTCAGATTATTTTAGTAAAGGCCTACAACGACATGGAAATCCTGGGGCAGACAATTGATGATGCTGCAGGTGAAGCCATCGACAAATGCTCCAAGGTAATGGGACTGGGTTATCCCGGCGGACCGATTATCGACCGGCTTGCCCGCCAGGGAAATCCTAAAGCCTTTACTTTCAGCAAACCGCATATTCCCGGACTGGATTACAGCTTCAGCGGCTTGAAGACTTCGTTTCTGTATTCCTTGCGCGACTGGATAAAGGATGACCCCGATTTCATCGAACATCACAAGACAGACCTGGCGGCATCGCTGGAAGCTACTGTTGTCGATATTCTGATGGATAAGTTGCGTAAAGCGGCAAAACAGTACAAGATAAAGGATGTGGCCGTTGCAGGTGGTGTATCTGCAAACAATGGTCTGCGTAACTCATTCCGCGAACATGCTGAGAAGTATGGATGGAATATTTTCATTCCCAAGTTCAGCTATACAACGGATAATGCTGCGATGATTGCCATAACCGGATACTTCAAGTATTTGGATAAGGATTTCTGCCCGATGGAAGCGCCGGCTTATTCACGTGTCACTTTATAAGGAAAAAGTATATTGCATATATATAATAAGGTATGAAGACGGAAGAGAAGGTAGGGGAACTGCTGAAAGCAAAGAATTTCTCCCTTTCCACCGCTGAAAGTTGTACCGGTGGTGGAATAGCTGTCTTGATAACTTCGGTTCCGGGGAGCTCGGAGTATTTTAAAGGCGGAATTGTGGCGTATTCCAACGAAATAAAGGCGGGTTTGCTCCATGTTTCTGTCGAGACGCTGGCGCAGTACGGTGCAGTGAGCAGGGAGACGGTTGTTGAAATGGTGAAAGGTGCGATGAAAACGTTGAAAACGGATTGCGCGGTTGCCACTTCGGGAATTGCCGGTCCCGGTGGCGGTACACCGGAGAAACCGGTAGGTACTGTGTGGATAGCGGCTGCCTGCAAAAACGAAATTGTAACCATGAAGCAGGAAGGTGATCGCGGAAGGGTGGAAAATGTACAGTCGGCTATTCAAAATGCGCTGTTTATGCTCTGTAGTATGCTGAAATGAGGAAAAAATGTTTTCGTACAACGAATTATTTTAGGAAAAACTTGTTTCGTAACGATAAAAGTGCTTACTTTGCGCTCTGTTTGAAATAAGTATAGATAAAAACTATAAAATAAAGATAGAAATGTCGAAGATTTGTCAAATTACCGGAAAGAAAGCCATGATTGGCAACAATGTTTCACACTCAAAGAGAAGAACAAAAAGAACCTTTGATTTGAACTTGTTTAACAAGAAATTCTATTATGTAGAACAGGACTGCTGGATCAGTCTGAGCATTTGCGCCAACGGTCTGCGCATTATTAACAAAAAAGGTTTGGATGCTGCTTTGAAGGATGCAGTAGCTAAGGGTTATTGTGATTGGAAAAGCATTAAAGTAATTGGCTAAAAGTAGAGGAGAATAACTGATTATGGCAAAGAAAGCAAAAGGTAACAGAGTACAGGTGATTCTGGAATGCACAGAACACAAGGATAGCGGTATGCCGGGAACTTCTCGTTATATTACAACGAAGAACAGAAAGAACACTACCGAGAGATTGGAGTTGAAGAAATACAACCCGATTCTGAAGAGAGTAACAGTACACAAGGAAATTAAATAATAATAGTATAACCCATGGCAAAGAAAACAGTAGCAAGTTTGCACGATGGTTCTAAGGAAGGTCGTGCTTATACGAAGGTTATCAAGATGGTTAAGTCTCCGAAGACCGGTGCTTACATCTTCGATGAGCAAATGGTTCCTAACGAAAAAGTACAGGACTTTTTCAAGAAATAAGATAAATGCAGTTGCTGTAAGGCGCTGATTACTTATAAAGCTCCTCTCGCCGATATATCGGCGGGGGGATTTTTTTTGCTATTAAATCGTTTCGGCTTTTATTATTTGTTAATTTTGTTATATCTTTGTGGCATAATGTATTGTACAAAAAAGTAGACTATGGGATTTTTTAGTTTTTTCTCAAAAGAAAAGAAGGAAACATTAGATAAAGGATTATCTAAAACAAAAGAGAGTGTGTTCGGGAAGATTGCCCGTGCTATAGCCGGTAAATCGAAAGTGGATGATGAGGTGCTGGATAATCTGGAAGAGGTGTTGATTACTTCGGATGTGGGCGTAGAAACTACGTTGAAGATTATAGAACGTATCGAGAAGCGTGCCGCAGACGAGAAATATATGAATGCGAAAGAGCTGAATGTGATTCTGCGCGATGAAATCGCTGCTTTGCTCACAGAGAACAACTCGGATGATGTGGACGACTTTGAAACTCCTGTTGCGAAGAAGCCATACGTGATTATGGTAGTGGGAGTGAATGGTGTAGGAAAAACCACGACTATAGGCAAACTGGCTTATCAGTTTAAGAAAGCCGGCAAATCCGTTTATCTGGGTGCTGCCGATACTTTCCGTGCAGCGGCGGTGGAGCAGCTGGTTATCTGGGGAGAACGTGTGGGGGTTCCCGTCATTAAACAGAAAATGGGTGCTGACCCTGCTTCTGTGGCATTTGATACTTTGAGTTCAGCGGTAGCCAATAATGCCGATGTGGTGATTATAGATACGGCCGGACGTCTGCATAATAAAGTGGGTCTGATGAACGAACTGACCAAAATTAAGAATGTAATGAAGAAGGTTGTGCCGGATGCTCCGAATGAGGTACTGCTTGTTTTGGACGGTTCCACCGGACAGAACGCATTTGAGCAGGCCAAGCAGTTTACTTTGGCAACGGAGGTTACGGCAATGGCTGTAACCAAGTTGGACGGAACGGCTAAAGGCGGTGTTGTAATCGGAATCTCCGATCAGTTTAAGATTCCGGTAAAGTACATCGGTCTGGGAGAAGGTATAGAGGACTTGCAGGTGTTCCGTAAAAAAGAGTTTGTCGATTCGTTGTTCGGAGGGAATGCATGAAACGGAAAACCATTGATATCATAACATTAGGCTGCTCTAAAAATTTAGTGGACTCGGAGCATTTGATGCGCCAGCTGGAGGAAGCGGGCTTTCATGTAACACATGATGCCGAGCGTCCGAAAGGAGAGATTGCCGTAATTAATACCTGCGGTTTCATCGGCGATGCAAAAGAGGAGTCTATCAATATGATTCTTGAATTTGCGCAGGCTAAGGAAGAAGGCGAACTGGAGAAACTCTATGTCATGGGTTGCCTTTCGGAACGTTACCTGAAGGAACTGGCGATTGAGATTCCTCAGGTGGATAAGTTTTACGGCAAGTTCAATTGGAAAGAGTTGCTGCAGGATTTGGGTAAGGCATACCATGAGGAACTGCACATAGAGCGTACACTGACCACTCCCCAGCATTATGCCTATCTGAAAATATCGGAAGGATGCGACCGCAAATGCTCTTATTGTGCCATTCCTATTATTACAGGCCGGCATGTGTCGCGTCCTATGGAAGAAATCCTGGACGAGGTGAAGTATCTTGTGGCCCGCGGAGTGAAAGAGTTTCAGGTTATTGCGCAGGAATTGACCTATTATGGCGTAGATTTATATAAGAGGCAGATGTTGCCCCAATTAATTGAAAAAATCTCAGAAATTCCAGGTGTGGAATGGATACGTTTGCATTATGCTTATCCGGCTCATTTCCCGATGGATTTATTCCGCGTAATGCGCGAGCGTCCCAATGTATGTAAATATATGGATATTGCCTTGCAGCATATCAGTGATAATATGTTGGAGAAAATGCGCCGTCATGTTACTAAAGAGGATACTTATCGGTTGATAGAAAAGTTTCGGGAAGAAGTGCCGGGAATTCATTTGCGTACTACGCTTATGGTGGGGCATCCAGGAGAAACGGAAGCTGACTTTGAAGAGCTGAAAAAGTTTGTCCGTAAGGTGCGCTTCGACAGAATGGGGGCATTTGCATATTCCGAGGAGGAAGGTACGTATGCCGCTGCCCATTACGAAGACAGCATTCCTCAAGAAGTAAAGCAAGCCCGGTTGGATGAATTGATGTCCATCCAGCAAGGTATTTCTGCCGAACTGAGCGCAGCAAAGGTAGGCAGGCAGATGAGAGTAATAATCGACCGTCTGGAAGGTGATTACTATATCGGACGTACGGAGTTCGATTCTCCCGAAGTAGACCCGGAAGTGCTGATTGAATGTGGTGATGAACCGTTGGAGATTGGCGGCTTTTATCAGGTAGAGATAATAAATTCCGATGATTTCGACCTTTTTGGACGGATTATTTAAATATTTCCTTTCGTACTTCTTGTGTATGTGGGGAAGATTTGCTAATATAGCACAGTAGTTCACAATTTTAAAGCTTGGATTTTGAATAACAAAGAATTTACTTCGGAATTGTCACGCAGGTTAGGGTATACTTTGAAGGATACTTCGGAGTTGGTTACTTCTTTACTGTCGGATATGACGCGGCAACTGGAAGAAGGGAATATGATTTCCATACAAGGTTTTGGAACATTCGAAGTGAAAAAGAAAGCGGAACGTATATCCGTAAATCCAACAACCAAACAGCGTATGCTGGTTCCGCCTAAACTGGTGCTGACATATAAACCCAGTACCTTGCTAAAGGATAAGTTTAAGTAATCTTTCTTTTTAAATCTTCCATATTATGAATGAAAAACTAAACATACAGGATCTGATTGATTTGCTGGCTGAGAAGCATGGCATGAGCAAGAAGAATGCCGATAGTTTTGTGAAAGAGTTTTTTCAACTGATTGAAGAAGCGTTGGAAAAAGACAAGTATGTGAAGATTAAAGGTCTGGGCGCTTTTAAACTGATTGATGTGGAAAGGCGGGAGAGTGTAAATGTCAATACAGGGGAACGCTTTGAGATACAAGGCCATACCAAAGTTTCATTTACTCCGGAGCCTGCTTTGAAAGATATTATCAATAAGCCGTTTGCGCATTTTGAAACAGTAGTGCTCAATGAAGGTACTGTTTTAGAAGATACCCCTGTAGATAGTGACAGTGAGGAAGATGAAGATACGGAGCAGAAAGTGGAAGATGTTGTGCCGGAAGTGGTTGCCGGTAGTGCGGTTGAGACACCGGAGATTGCGGAGAAAACCGATAGTCCTGTCGAACCGGAACCTGTAGAAGAAGCCGTTGTTCCTGTGGAGACTGTGGCTTCGGACGAAGTTTATGAAGAGAGGGTGGAGGTTATCAAAACTGCCGGTCCAGCTGAATCTTCCGCAATGAAATACTTCATTGCCATCGTGGCTCTTGTGGTATTGCTATGTGCAGGAACCGTCGCTTATTTGTATTATCCTGATTGGTTTGACGGATTATCGGCTGAACCGCCTGTGGAGGAAACCGCTGGCAATGAAGCTGGCAATGCGGCAGGTAATACGGTTTTAATGGATAGTGTCGGTGCTAAGGATAGTGTGGCGATTGCCGTAAAAGATACTGTGTCGAAGAAGCTGATTGCTGAGCCTGTAATAAAACAGCAGGAAGCACCAGTTGCCGTCAAACAGACTGTAGTAGCCGCTACATCTGCCTCCCAGCCGAAAAAGCAGAAGAAAGTTGAATATGTACCCGATTCTACCAATTATACCATTGCAGGAACACAGGCGACATACACGATAAAGCCGGGTGAGACATTGACCAGAGTGGCTCTTCGTTTTTATGGAACTAAAGCGTTATATCCATATATAGTAAAACATAATCCGGACGTTATCAAAAAACCGGATAATGTACCTGCGGGCACAACAATAAAGATACCTAAATTAGTGAAGAAGCAGTAAAAAGATACTGCTTCTTTTTTGTTAAATACTCAGAGCTTGTTTAAAAATTCTTGAAGAAGTATTTTTTCAGTTCCTTTTGAGTTTCTTCCCGGTCTGTTTTCCTCTTTTTATCCGTTACATAGCCTGCTATGCTCTTAGTAAAAACAGAAAAATATTTTCAAAGAAGAACTCTTGAAAAGAATGCTGAACAAAATTAAACAGGCTCTAAACTCTATGAAAGTAGTTTAATCTAAAGGTTTCACATTGTTTTTTAATAAAAATTAGTTGCTATGGTTAATTTATTCCCGTACTTTTGGAAGCGAATTATAATTACCGGTGTATGGCCGGGCGAAAACGAAAAATTAAACATTAAAATACATTGATTTATGGCTGAAACAATTGATATCCGCGAATTGAACGAGCGGATTGAAAGACAAAGTGCTTTCGTTACCAATCTTACTACGGGCATGGACCAGGTTATTGTAGGACAAAAGCACCTGGTAGAGTCGTTGTTAATCGGTTTGTTATCTGACGGACATGTGTTGTTGGAAGGTGTGCCCGGTTTGGCAAAAACATTGGCTATCAAAACACTGGCTTCATTGATTGATGCACAATATAGCCGTATTCAGTTTACACCTGACTTGTTGCCGGCGGACGTTATCGGTACGATGGTTTACAGCCAGAAAGATGAAACTTTTCAGGTAAAGAAAGGACCTGTATTTGCTAATTTTGTATTGGCCGATGAAATTAACCGTGCTCCGGCCAAGGTGCAAAGTGCTTTATTGGAAGCTATGCAGGAACGCCAGGTTACCATAGGTAAGGAAACATTCAGACTGCCTGAACCTTTTTTGGTGCTTGCAACTCAGAATCCTATCGAACAAGAGGGTACGTATCCGTTACCTGAAGCGCAGGTAGACCGTTTCATGCTGAAGGTAGTTATCGACTATCCTAAACTGGAAGAAGAAAAATTAATTATACGCCAGAATATAAACGGAGAAAGACTGAATGTAAAGCCTATTCTGAAAGCAGACGAGATTATCGAAGCGCGTAAGGTCGTACGTCAGGTATATCTGGATGAAAAGATTGAAAAATATATTGTCGATATTGTATTTGCAACCCGTTATCCGGAGAAGTATGATTTGAAAGAACTGAAGGATATGATCGGATTCGGCGGTTCGCCTCGTGCATCTATCAATCTGGCATTGGCGGCACGCAGTTATGCTTTCATTAAACGCCGTGGCTATGTTATCCCGGAAGATGTGCGCGCAGTGGCACATGATGTATTGCGCCACCGCATCGGCCTGACTTATGAAGCTGAAGCAAGCAATATGACTTCGGATGAAATCGTCAGCAAAATATTGAATAAGGTTGAAGTGCCCTAATGTAAACAATTTGTTTACTATTTATGTATTACTGAATGGAAACAACTGATTTATTAAAAAAAGTCCGTCAGATTGAGATAAAGACGCGCGGATTGTCCAATAATATTTTTGCGGGCCAGTATCATTCGGCTTTCAAAGGTAGAGGTATGGCTTTTTCCGAAGTGCGTGAATATCAGTTTGGTGACGATATACGCGACATAGACTGGAATGTAACGGCTCGTTTTCATAAACCCTTTGTGAAGGTGTTTGAAGAAGAACGTGAACTGACTGTAATGTTGCTGGTAGATGTTTCCGGTAGTCTGGAGTTCGGTACTGTGAAGCAGATGAAGAAAGATATGGTGACGGAAATAGCTGCAACATTGGCTTTTTCCGCCATTCAAAATAATGATAAAATCGGTGTCATCTTTTTTTCAGACCGGATAGAAAAGTTTATTCCACCCAAGAAGGGACGTAAACATATACTATATATCATTCGCGAATTGCTTGATTTCCGTCCGGAAAGTCGCCGGACCAATATCCGTCTCGGCTTGGAGTATCTTACGAATGTTATGAAGCGTCGTTGTACGGCTTTTGTCTTATCGGACTTCATCGACCAGGAGAGTTTTAAAAATGCCATGACTATTGCCAATCGGAAGCATGATGTTGTGGCTATTCAGGTATACGACCGCCGTGTAGAGGAGTTGCCTGCTGTGGGGCTGATGAAAATAAAAGATGCGGAAACGGGTCACGAACAATGGATTGATACTTCTTCGCGTGCCGTACGGCGTGCTCATCGTGACTGGTGGGTGAATAAGCAGACGGAACTGAATGATACATTTACTAAGAGCAATGTAGATAATGTGTCAGTACGTACGGACCAGGATTATGTGAAAGCATTGATGAATTTATTTGCGAAAAGAAACTAATCGGAGAATGAAAAGATATTTATTTCTGATAACGCTGTTGACAGCATTGACGGGTAGGATAATAGCCCAGTCGGTGACAGTGGATGCTACAATTGATTCCTTGCAAATCCTTATCGGGGAGCAGGCCAAGATTAAGCTTCAGGTTTCATTGGACACTGATAAGCGTGCTATTCTTCCTGCCTATACTGATACTTTGGTGCGTGGAGTGGAAATTGTTGATATAGCCAAGCCCGATACACAGATGCTGAATGACGGCAGGCGCTCGTTGATAACTCAGGAGTACACCGTAACTTCCTTTGACTCGGCATTATATTATTTGCCCCCAATGGAGGTGCTTGTTGATAATAAGGCATATCGCTCCAAAGCTTTGGCATTGAAAGTGTATTCCATGCCGGTAGATACGTTGCATCCCGATCAGTTTTTTGGTCCTAAACCCGTAATGAAAGCACCTTTTGCATGGGAAGACTGGTATATGTCTATCACTTGTGCTGTATTGTTTGTGCCATTCCTGTTGCTGCTTATCTATCTTGTGAAACGTATTCGCGATAACAAACCGATAATTCGCAAGGTGAAGGTAGAACCGAAACTGCCTCCGCATCAGTTGGCTATGCAGGAAATAGAACGCATCAAAGGTGAGAAAGTATGGCAGAAAGGACAATCGAAGGAGTATTATACAGAATTGACAGATGCTATTCGTACTTATATAAAAGACCGTTTCGGTTTCAATGCATTAGAAATGACTTCCTCTGAAATCATTGATAAACTATTGGAAATGAATGATAAAAATGCAATATCGGATTTGCGTATCCTGTTCCAAACCGCGGATTTAGTGAAGTTTGCCAAACATAATCCACTGATGAATGAGAATGACGCAAATTTGATTAATGCGATTGACTTTATCAATGAAACAAAGGAAAAAGAAGATGAAAATGCCAAGCCGCAGCCTACTGAAATTACTATCATTGAAAAACGTTCCTTGCGTACCAAGATACTGCTTGGTGCAGGTATCGTTGCTTTAACGGCAGCACTTGCCGGTTCACTGATATATATAGGTTTGGAGCTGTATAACTATTTTGCCTAAGAGTAAAAGCAGGGAGATACGCTTCAATCATAAATCATAATTTGTAAAATTGTAAATATCATGGTTTTTGCCAATATTGAATATTTATTTTTGCTGCTGTTGCTTATACCTTATATAGTATGGTATATCATGAGGCGAAAGAATAGTGAAGCCACGCTTCAAATTTCAGACGCTCGTGTATATGCGCATGCTCCCAAGAGCTATAAGAATTACTTGCTGCATGCACCGTTTGTATTGAGGATAATAGCTTTAACCTTGATTATTATCGTTTTAGCCAGGCCGCAAACTACTGATAGCTGGCAGAATAGTGAAATAGAGGGTATTGATATAATGCTTGCCATAGACGTTTCCACCAGTATGTTGGCTGAAGATTTGAAGCCGAATCGCCTGGAAGCGGCCAAGGATGTGGCGGCAGAGTTTATCAATGGCCGTCCGAATGACAATGTCGGCATCACGCTATTCGCCGGAGAAAGTTTTACGCAATGTCCGTTGACGGTAGATCATGCCGTGCTTTTAAATTTGATAAAGGACGTAAAATGTGGTCTTATTGAGGATGGTACGGCAGTGGGTATGGGTATTGCCAATGCGGTTACCCGGCTGAAAGACAGCAAAGCCAAATCGAAAGTGATTATTCTTTTAACAGACGGCACGAATAATAGAGGAGATATTTCTCCGTTGACGGCTGCCGAGATAGCTAAAAGTTTCGGTATCCGTGTTTATACTATCGGTGTAGGTACTAACGGTATGGCTCCATATCCTTATCCGGTAGGTGGAACTGTGCAGTATGTCAATATGCCGGTTGAGATTGACGAAAAGACCCTGACACAAATTGCCGGAACAACGGATGGTAATTACTTTCGCGCTACGAGCAATTCGAAGTTGAAAGAGGTATACGAGGAAATAGATAAGCTGGAGAAAACGAAACTGAACGTAAAAGAATACAGCAAGCGCCAGGAAGAGTATCGCTGGTTTGCTCTGGCAGCTTTCTTATGTGTGCTGTTGGAAGTTCTGTTACGTAATTCAATATTGAAGAAGATACCGTAGTATACGCATCCTTTTTCTCAGGATATTGTATCTTGTACAAGTTTAGTAAATAGTAAATCGTAAAAATAATAAATAAAGAAATGTTTCGATTTGAAGAACCTGCATATTTGTACTTGTTGCTGTTGTTGCCCTTGTTAGCAGCCTTCTACTTGTATTCCAATTATCGGAGACGGAAGAATATCCGTAAATTCGGTGATCCGGAACTGATGGCACAGTTGATGCCGGACGTATCCAAATATCGTCCGGATGTGAAGTTTTGGATGGTATTTGTTGCTATCGGTCTGTTTTCTGTATTGTTGGCGCGTCCACAGTTTGGTTCTAAACTGGAAACAGTGAAGCGTCAGGGAGTTGAAGTGATGATTGCATTGGATATTTCCAATTCGATGCTGGCACAAGATGTACAGCCCAGTCGTTTGCAGAAGGCAAAGAGACTTGTTGCGCAGTTGGTGGATAAAATGGAGAATGATAAAGTAGGTATGATTGTTTTTGCAGGTGATGCATTTACACAGCTTCCTATTACAAGCGATTATATATCAGCCAAGATGTTTTTGGAGTCTATAGATCCTTCATTGATTTCCAAACAAGGTACAGCAATTGGAGCAGCCATTAATTTGGCCTCCCGTAGTTTTACTCCGCAAGAGGGGGTAGGGCGTGCAGTGATTGTCATTACTGATGGTGAAAATCATGAAGGTGGTGCAGTGGAAGCTGCTAAAGATGCCGCAGAAAAAGGTATTCAGGTGAATGTTCTTGGCGTAGGTATGCCTGAGGGAGCTCCCATCCCGGCAGAAGGGACAAATGATTATCGTCGCGACCGTGACGGGAACGTGATTGTAACCCGTTTGAACGAACAGATGTGTCAGGAGATAGCTAAGGCGGGCAATGGTATCTATGTGCGTGTAGATAATACAAATGGTGCTCAAAAGGCGATTAGCCGGGAAATTAATAAAATGGCGAAAGCTGATGTGGAAACACAGGTATACACAGAGTTTAATGAGCAGTTCCAGGCTGTGGCATGGATTATTCTGTTGCTTTTATTGGCAGAAATGCTGGTATTGGAACGCAAGAATCCTCTGTTCCGTAATATTCATTTGTTTTCCAATAAGAAATGATGCGTATGTTACAGAAAAAATATATAAGCTTTTTTTTATTGCTGTTAATGGCAGCTACAGCTTCGGCTCAGAAAGCCGAACGTGATTTTATCCGTAAAGGGAACCGTTTTTTTAAAGATAGCGTGTATGTGGATGCGGAGGTAAATTATCGTAAAGCTTTGGAGACGAATCCTCAGTCTACAGTCTCTATGTTTAATTTGGGAAATACATTGGCTCAGCAGAATAAACAGCAAGAGGCTATGGAACAATATGTTGCCGCTACCAAGATAGAAAAGGACAAGAATGATTTAGCGCAAATCTATCATAATATGGGGGTGATTTTTCAATCACAGAAAGATTATGGCAAAGCGGTAGAAGCATATAAGCAGTCATTACGTAATAACCCGAAAGATGATGAAACACGTTATAATTTGGCTTTGGCGCAAAAGATGCTGAAAGACCAGCAGCAGAATCAGCAAAACCAGGACCAGAATAAACAGCAGCAACAGGACCAGCAGGAGGATAAAAAGGACCAAAATAAAGATCAACAGCAGAATAAAGACCAACAACAACCGCCGCAACCACAGAAAAAGGACAGTGAGATGTCTAAAGAGAATGCTGAGCAGCTTTTAAATTCTGTGATGCAAGATGAAAAAGATGTGCAGGATAAAGTAAAGAAACAGCAGGTTATTCAAGGTGGTCGTTTGGAAAAAGATTGGTAATAAATATAACAGGAAATAATATATGAGAAAAATAATTGTCTTATGGATGGTGCTGATGATAGTCAGTTTGCGTGCTTTTGCAGATAGCAAGGTTTCGTTTACTGCATCTGCACCTGATGTCGTGGCAGTAGGTGATCAATTCAGGCTGTCATATACAGTGACCACACTGAAAGTGAGAGATTTCCGGGCTCCTTCTATAAAAGGTTTTGATGTACTGATGGGTCCCAGTCGTTCACAACAGAAGAATGTGCAAGTTATCAATGGGCAGACAACCTCTACAAGTAGCATCACATTTACTTATATATTGATGGCTACGGCTGAAGGTAGTTTTACTATACCCGGGGCTACTATAACGGCAGAGGGCAATCAGATGGTTTCCAATTCTGTGCACGTAAAAGTTCTTCCTGCTGATAGAACAAATGGAGGGGCTTCCGGAAATAGTGGAAGACAAAGTGGTTCTGCAAGCCGTGCTTCATCAGGAACATCAGTATCGAATAACGATTTGTTTATTACAGCTACTGCCAATAAGACGAACCTGTATGAGCAAGAGGCTCTCTTGTTAACATATAAGATATATACTTTAGTAGATTTGAGAGGTTTTGACAACGTGAAACTTCCCGATTTTAAAGGGTTTCATTCTCAGGAAGTCGAATTGCCTAATGACCGTAAATGGAGTCTTGAACACTATAAAGGAAGAAACTATCAGATGACCGTATACCGCCAATTTGTATTATTTCCGCAACAACCGGGAAAAATAACGATTGATGCGGCACGTTTTGATGCATCTATAGCCAAGGTTACTCATGTGGACGATCCTTTCGAAGCTTTCTTCAATGGAGGTTCTAATTACGTAGAAGTGAAGAAGACATTAATGACCCCTAAATTGGTTGTTGATGTAAAAGCTTTACCGGATGGTAAGCCTTCGGGATTTTCCGGAGGAGTGGGAGAATTCAGTATTTCTTCTTCTATAAATAGTACGAATGTTAAGACAAACGATGCTGTTACTGTGAGGCTTGTTATTTCGGGTACGGGTAATCTGAAATTAATCTCTACTCCGGAAGTTAAATTCCCAGAAGACTTTGAAGTCTATGACCCGAAGGTTGATAATAAGTTCCGTTTGACAAATGCCGGACTCTCCGGCAGTCAAGTGATTGAGTATCTTGCCATTCCCCGTAATGCGGGAACATATAAGATTCCTGCTGTAAAGTTCAGCTATTTCGATATTAAATCTCGTACATACAAGACTTTAACGACCGAGGAATACGAACTCCATGTAGAAAAGGGAAGTGGTAATGCAGCTCAGACTATTGCCAATTTTACTAATAAAGAAGATTTGAAAGTTTTGAATGAGGACATACGTTATATCAAGCAGAATAACGTAACTCTTTCCCAAAAAGGAGATTTCTTCTTCGGTTCTTTGGCTTATTGGCTGTTTTACATAGTGCCCGGCATTGCATTCGTCCTGTTCTTCATTGTTTATCGTAAACAGATTGCAGCCAATGCCAATGTTGCTAAAATGCGTACGAAGAAAGCAAATAAGGTTGCTGTGAAACGTATGAAGTTAGCGGGGAAATTGTTGGCAGATAACAAGAAAGATGCATTTTATGATGAAGTATTGAAAGCATTGTGGGGATATATTAGCGATAAATTGAGTATTCCGGTTTCACGTTTATCTAAAGATAATGTCGAGGGAGAGCTTCGCAATTACGGTGTTGATGATGCACTGATAAAAGATTTCCTTGATGCATTGAACAATTGTGAGTTTGCCCGTTTTGCTCCCGGAGATGATAATCAGGCTATGGATAAAGTTTATTCAGATTCTTTGGAAGTTATCAGTAAAATGGAAAACTCTATAAAACATTAAATTGGGAGGATGTATAATGATGAAGAAAGTAATATCCTTAGTATTTGGTCTACTGATAGGATTAGCTGTTTGGGCGCAAGGAACGGCAGATACTTCGGCTTCTGCCAAAGATTCTGTGTCTATAGGTTCGCATACGGAATTTTCTGCAACTAAATCAGCTGACAATGTTACGAAAGCACAAGGTGACAGTGCATATATGCGTAATGATTATGCTTCTGCCATTCAAATATACGAGAGCTTATTGAAAAAAGGTGAAGCCGCTGAAGTTTATTATAATTTGGGTAATAGCTATTATAAAGCAGACGATATAGCAAAGGCAATTTTAAATTATGAACGCGCTTTGTTATTGCAACCGGGTAATGCAGATATTCGCGCTAATTTGGAAATAGCACGTTCCAAGACGATAGATAAGGTAGTTTCTGTACCTGATATATTTTTTGTAGCTTGGGTTAAGTCATTGACAAATTGTTTAAGTGTAGATGCTTGGGCTAAATTAGGTATTGTGTTTTTTATTCTTTTGCTTATCTCGTTTTCCCTATTCTTTTTTTCCAAACAGATTATCTGGAAAAAAAGCGGGTTTATAGCGGGAATTCTATTTTTGGTATTTACTGTACTAAGTAATATTTTTGCTTCGGAGCAGAAAAGTGAATTACTGGATAGGAATGATGCAATAGTCTTGTCTCCCAGTGTTACAGTACGGAGTACTCCTAGTGAAAGTGGTACTGGTTTATTCGTTCTGCATGAAGGGCATAAAATTGAAATTAAAGATAATTCCATGCGCGAATGGAAAGAGATTCGCTTGGAAGATGGTAAGGTAGGGTGGATTCCTGCTTCTGCGATAGAAGTGATTTAAGAGTATCCATTGCTAAATATAGAAGCCCGTATGAAATAAAGGAAACTATTTCCTTTTACTTCATACGGGTTCTTTTTGTATTTATGAGAATGTTAAACATATAATGGAAAAATACAGATAAATAGTTTGTTTTATCTTTTTTTTTCCTTAAGTTTATAGCGTGATAAAGAAATAACAAAGTATTAACCATTAAATTTATGAATATGAGAACGATAACATTTAATGAACTCCGTAAGATTAAAGACTCATTACCTAGTGGTAGTATGCATAGAATAGCCGATGAACTTGGACTTAATGTTGACACTGTAAGAAATTTCTTTGGCGGTCATAACTTTAAGGAGGGTAAAAGTGTTGGAATTCACTTAGAACCCGGTCCGGATGGCGGTTTAGTAATGATTGATGATACTACCGTTCTTGATCGGGCTTTAAAAATTTTAGATGAAATGGCAGGTGAAACTGCTGAACCTGTTCAGGCTTAAGAAAAGAAAGTAAAGAAGGATCCCAATTGCTGAGAAACAATTGGGATTTCTTGTTTGTTTTGTAAATAAATATAATAGACGACTTATGGAAGATAAATTAGTAACATTAGCGATTCTTACGTATGCTAAGGCACAAATACTAAAGAATGTTCTCGAAAATGAAGGTATTGAGACTTACATTCATAATGTAAATCAAATACAGCCGGTTGTATCTTCCGGTGTGCGTGTTCGTATAAAAGAAAGCGACTTACCGCATGCTTTGAAAATTACGGAAAGCTCGGCATGGTTGTCCGAAGAAGTAGTGGGAGAGAAGATGCCCCAAATAGAGAAAGGCAGTAATAAGGTCTTGATTCCTGTCGATTTTTCAAGTTATTCATTGAAAGCATGTGAGTTCGGTTTTAATTTTGCAAAAAACATAGATGCTGAAGTAGTTTTGCTTCATGTATATTTTACACCTATCTATGCGACTTCATTGCCATACGGTGATGTTTTTAACTATCAGTTGAGTGATGAAGAGAATGTCCGGAATATATTGCAGAAAGTACATTCGGATTTGAATGCTTTGTCCGATAAAGTAAAAGCTAAAGTTACATCCGGAGAGTTTCCTGATATAAAATACACTTGCGTATTGAGAGAAGGCATTCCAGAAGAAGAGATATTACGCTATTCTAAAGAAAATCGTCCGAGAATTATCATCATGGGAACACGTGGTAAGAATCAGAAAGATATTGATTTGATTGGTAGTGTAACCGCTGAAGTTATCGAGCGTAGTCGCGTACCGGTTTTAGCCATTCCGGAGAATACACCGTTCAAAGAATTTAACGCTGTGAAACGTATTGCATTTATTACGAATTTTGACCAGCGCGACTTGATAGCTTTTGATTCATTAATCAATAGTTTAAAGCCATTTTGTTTCTCAGTTTCTTTAATACACTTAGCTGATGTAAAAGACACTTGGAATGAGATAAAGTTGGGTGGCATTAAAGAGTATTTCCAAAAACAGTATCCGCAATTGGAAATTCATTATGATGTAGTGAAGAATGATGATTTCCTTAATAGTTTGGATGAATATATTAAAACTAATCACATAGATATTATTACATTGACATCATATAAGCGAAATATATTTTCTCGTTTGTTTAATCCAGGAATTGCCAGAAAAATGATTTTCCATTCTGATACACCATTGCTGGTTATCTATGGGCGGCCTAATTGAAATGATAATTTTAATCTGTCTAGGTAAGGATGTGGGCTACCGCTAAATGCTGAATTAGTTTTAGTGGAGTCCACTTATTTTTTATCTTTTCATGGTTATACTATTACATATCCCATTTCCTATGTTTATGGTGTAATATCAATATTATGTTTAATATATAACACCATAAACTAAAATAAACCTTTATCCTTCTCTAATTTGGAAGAAAATTATACCAAAGATAGCTTACTTCAAGCTATCTTTGGTAATAGTAGCAATTCAATTATTGCATCAATTTTTCTATTTCATCAAACTCAGGACCCATTTGTAAGTTATAATAAACTCTGTATAATCCATTTAGCCACAAATCTTTCTGTTCAGGTTTCAGTTCTCTTGCTTTTTCATAATTAGGTCTTGCCTTTTCATAGAAAACTTTCAGTGTAGCTTGGTCTTCTTTGTATTTTGGATTATTGACATCAGTAGTAGCTTTTTCAGAGAAATCCTGAGCTTGCAGGCAATAGATTAAGCCCAAGTTGGAATATGCTTCTGCATAGTTAGGATCTACTTCAATGGTTTTGTTGTAGAATTCAATGGCTTTTTCATAATCTTTCATGTTATGATAAAGGTATCCTTTTACGTACAAATAGAATGTGTTATTAGGATCTTTAGCCAACATATCATCTGCAAACTGCATTGCTTCGTCAAACTTGTTATTATTGCTATAATAATCAATCAGATGTCCAAAGAAGAATGAATGTTCAGGATACTTTTGGATACCATCTTTTAAGGAAGCGATCCACTTGACAGTATCCCCTTGAGCTTTCAATGCTGTAGAAATAAATTCCATGGCATATTTACCCACTTCTTTGTCCTCCTTTGCATAAGGTGCATATTTCAATACGCTTGGATAATCTTCCATTTTGGCTGCAGCTAAGCTTGCATAATAAGCAATTTGGGGCAATACAGTATCTGTTTGAAGCAGATTCTCCTTTTCAAACATAGGATTGATGGCAATGTCTACATAAGTTGCGAAGAAATCCAAAGCCTCTTTATTCTTATCTAAATTAAAGAACTGGATACCACCATTAATCAGGTTGGGACGCGCAGCTAATATAGCAGCACTGTTCGATCTTCTGAATTTATTTTTGATTTTACCTTTTTCGTTAGGAATCTGTGCAAGTTCATCGCATTTAAAGTAGTATTTGCACATATTCAGTGCGCTGTTATACACTTTAAGAGTATCATAAGGCTTTCTTAAATAAGCATTCTCCATTTCCTTTTCATTGATTCTCTTTTGAATAAAGCCGGCTACATCCCATGTTTCGGCGTTGTCTTTGGTTTCAGCATTGTTCAGAGCTTCATTGATGAGCTTCTCTGCTTGTGCAAAATCCGGTTTTACGTCGTTAGCGATGCTTTTTGCCTCTTTCACGCTCTTTTCCTGAGCGAAGGTAAAGCCTGCCGCAAGTAGTAAAACCATTGAAAATAATACTCTTTTCATGATTGTAGAAAATTTTAAATTAATATTGTGTCTATTCTTCATTTTCATTGTTTACTATATCGTTCTGAGTTTTTTCTGATGCATCGCTATCCTCTTCTGCAATGATATCCTCTTCGGTTTCCGAGGTAACTTTACATACGGAACCAATTTCATCATTACGTTTTTCAAGATTAATCAGTCGTACTCCCTGCGTAGCACGTCCCATTATACGAACATCTGCTACTTTCAGACGGATGGTGATACCCGATTTATTGATAATCATTAAATCGTTCTCATCTGTTACAGACTTGATTGTTACCAGTTTACCGGTTTTATCGGTGATATTCATAGTTTTTACACCTTTACCGCCACGGTTCGTCTTACGATAATCCTCAATATCGGAACGCTTACCGTATCCTTGTTCTGACACAACCATGATTGTTTCAGTTTCAGGGTCTTTGATACAAATCATTCCGACAACTTCGTCTTGTCCGTCTTCATCAAGCGTCATGCCGCGTACACCGGTAGCTGTACGTCCCATTACGCGTACGGCACTTTCGTGGAAGCGGATGGCACGTCCGTTACGATTGGCAATGATAATCTCATTGTCACCGTTAGTCATGCGCACTTCAATTACGCGGTCATCTTCGCGGATTGTAATGGCATTGACACCATTTTGGCGAGGACGGGAATATTGTTCGAGCAATGTTTTCTTAATGACGCCATTCTTTGTGCAGAACAGTACATAATGACTGTTAATGAAATCCTGATCGTTCAGGTTCTTCACGCGCAGGTATGCATTTACGGCGTCATCAGAGTCTATATTCAACAGGTTCTGAATGGCGCGTCCCTTAGAATTTTTGGTTCCTTCGGGTATCTCATATACTTTCAGCCAATAGCACTTGCCTTTTTGAGTGAAGAACATCATGGTATTGTGCATTGTTGCAGGATATATATGTTCTACAAAGTCCTCATCGCGTGTCTCTGTTCCCTTAGAACCTACCCCACCGCGGTTTTGGGCACGGAATTCGCTTAACGGCGTACGCTTGATATATCCCATATGAGAAATGGTAATAATCATTTCATCGTCTGCATAGAAATCTTCCGGGTTGAATTCTTCCGACGAATAAACTATTTCAGAGCGGCGTTCATCACCGTATTTAGTTTTAATCTCGATTAATTCATCTTTGATAACCTTGCGGCAGAGTTCGTCGTTAACGAGGATTTCTTCCAGATAAGCAATCTGCTTTTGGATTTCCTCATACTCGGCATGGAGTTGGTCCTGCATGAGTCCGGTTAACTGGCGCAGACGCATTTCTACGATGGCGCGCGATTGGATTTCAGTCAATTCAAAACGCTCCATCAAACCGCTGATTGCGTCATTCGGAGTTTTGGCGGCACGGATGATTTTGATTACCTCGTCAATATTGTCCGATGCGATAATCAAACCTTCTAAGATATGGGCACGTTCTTTAGCTTTACGCAAATCGTATTGTGTACGGCGGATAACTACGTCGTGACGATGCTCTACGAAATACTTGATGAGGTCTTTCAGGTTCAGCAAACGAGGACGTCCGTGTACCAATGCTACGTTGTTTACGCCGAAAGAAGTCTGCAACAATGTCATCTTGTAGAGCTTGTTCAGCACTACACTGGCGTTGGCATCGCGTTTTACGTCGATGACGATGCGCATACCTTCGCGGTCAGACTCGTCGTTGGCATTGGAAATGCCCTCTATCTTCTTTTCGTTGGCCAAATCGGCGATGGATTTGATTAATTCGGCCTTATTTACTCCGTAAGGGATTTCGGTTACAACGATTTTATCATGCGTGGAAGATGTTTCAATCTCAGCCTTGGCGCGCATTACAACACGTCCGCGACCGGTCATGTAGGCTTCGCGCACACCGCTCATACCATATATATAACCGCCTGTCGGGAAGTCGGGAGCTTTGACGTAAGTCATCAAATCTTCGATGTCGATATCATTATTGTCGATATATGCGACGCAGGCATCTATCACTTCGGACAGATTATGGGTCGGCATATTCGTGGCCATACCTACGGCGATACCGGAAGCACCGTTGACAAGAAGATTCGGAATGCGGGTTGGCATTACGGTGGGTTCCAGCAACGAGTCGTCGAAGTTGGTTTGCATGTCTACAGTCTCTTTATCAAGATCCTGCATCATTTCTTCTCCAATCTTTTGCAAGCGGCATTCCGTGTAACGCATGGCGGCTGCACTGTCACCGTCCACAGAACCGTAGTTGCCTTGTCCGTCTACAAGCATGTAGCGCATAGCCCACGGCTGTGCCATACGGACGAGAGCGCCATATACGGATGAGTCACCGTGCGGGTGATATTTTCCTAATACCTCACCGACAACTCTCGCAGATTTCTTATAGGGTTTATCCGACGTATTTCCCAGTCCCATCATACCGAAAAGAATTCTTCGGTGAACAGGTTTAAAACCATCTCTAACATCCGGAAGGGCACGTGAAACAATGACCGACATGGAGTAGTCAATGTACGAAGACTTCATTTCCTCCTCGATGTTAATCTTTATAATTCTGTCTTGTTCAAGCATTTAAAAAGATTATTAATTATACATTTGCGGGTTTGTGAAAAACCACGCTAAAGTACTGCTTTTTTACGATATACAAAAGTTTTCCCTCATAAACTTTGTTGCAGATTTCCATGCTTGAAACCCCGTTTGGATATATGGTTTTTCGTTTGATGTATAATCGGTTAAAAATAAGACAGATACAAGTACCAGAAAGATACCTCCCTTTGGTACTCGGTGTACCTTACTAAGGTACGAGCCGTACCAAGCTTAGGTATATGAAGTTTCTTAGGTTGGTACATCGAATACCAACCGTTGGTACGGATGAAATTCCCACGTATTATAATATAATGTGTAGGGCGAACCGGAAAGATGTGATTTGTGGCACGGGATTTGTATATTATTAATCCAGTTTATGGTATGCAATATAAAGAAATGCGTATCTTTGTCAGTCAAAACCTTTAATTAAGGAGATAAAAATTATATGAACAATCAATTTTCACAAAGAGTTTCTGATATTATAACTTATAGCAAGGAGGAAGCCAACCGACTGAGAAATAGATATATCGGCCCGGAGCATCTTCTGCTCGGCATGCTACGTGACGGTGGAGGAAAAGCTATCGAGATATTGATGAAACTCGATATAGACTTGAAGCAAGTAAAAAAGCGTATTGAAAGCTTCTTGAGAGATGCCGAAGACGACACCCTATTACCCGATGCGGATGTGCCATTGTCGCCAATGGCCGCTAAGATATTGAAGATGTGCATTCTGGAAGCGCGCATTTTAAAGAGTGCAACAGCCGATGCCGAACATGTGTTGTTGGCTATACTGAAGGATGGCGACAACCTGGCTGCTACCGTTCTGGAAGAAAACCGGGTGAATTATCAAGCTGTATTTGAACAGCTTACAATGCAATCTACCAACCCGAATGCTGGTATGGGATTTCCGGAAGAAGAGGAGGAAGACGATGAAGACATGAATATGTCCCATCCCTCTCGCAATGCAGGACAGGGCGCGGCTTCTTCTGCACAGACTGCATCGAAGAAGTCTTCCAATGATACTCCGGTCCTGGACAACTTCGGTACGGACATGACCCGTGCGGCAGAAGAAGGCAAGCTCGATCCGGTTGTAGGGCGTGAGCGTGAGATAGAACGCTTGGCGCAGATATTGAGTCGTCGTAAGAAAAACAATCCGGTGCTGATTGGTGAGCCGGGTGTCGGCAAGTCGGCTATTGTAGAGGGATTGGCACTGCGTATCGTTCAAAAGAAAGTATCCCGTATCTTGTTTGACAAGCGGGTGGTAATGCTCGATATGGCCTCTGTTGTAGCCGGAACCAAATATCGCGGACAGTTTGAAGAGCGCATTCGTTCCATTATCAACGAGTTGCAGAAGAATCCGAACGTAATCTTGTTCATAGACGAGATTCATACTATTGTAGGCGCCGGTGCAGCTGCCGGTTCTATGGATGCAGCCAATATGTTGAAGCCGGCTTTGGCTCGCGGCGAAATACAATGTATCGGTGCTACCACGCTTGACGAATACAGAAAGAATATCGAGAAAGACGGTGCTTTGGAGCGTCGTTTTCAGAAAGTTATAGTAGAACCCACTACTCCGGAAGAAACGCTACAGATACTGAGAAACATAAAAGAGAAGTACGAAGACCACCATAACGTGAGCTATACGGACGAAGCGTTAGAGGCATGTGTCAAGTTGGCAGAGCGTTATATAACCGACCGTAACTTCCCGGATAAAGCCATTGATGCTTTGGACGAAGCCGGTTCGCGTGTGCATCTGACGAACATTAATGTTCCCAAAGAGATTGAAGAGCAGGAAAAGCTGATAGAAGACGCACGTGTTTTGAAGGCTGAAGCCGTAAAGTCGCAGAACTTTGAACTGGCTGCCAGTTATCGGGATAGAGAGAAAGAACTTTCCGCTCGCCTGGATGAAATGAAAGAGGAATGGGAAGCACGTCTCAAAGACGACCGTCAGCTCGTTGGAGAGGAAGAAATAGCCAATGTCATATCGATGATGTCCGGTATTCCGGTGCAACGTATGGCTCAGGCGGAAGGTCTTAAGCTTGCAGGTATGAAAGAAGATTTGCAGGCAAAAGTTGTGGCTCAGGATGCTGCGATAGAGAAACTTACCAAAGCCATCCTGCGCAGCCGTGTAGGCTTGAAAGACCCTAACCGCCCTATCGGAACGTTTATGTTTCTCGGTCCTACCGGCGTGGGTAAAACGCATTTGGCCAAGCAGTTGGCTAAATATATGTTTGGCTCCAGCGATGCGCTGATACGCATTGATATGAGCGAATATATGGAGAAATATACGGTGTCCCGTATGATTGGAGCGGCCCCGGGGTATGTCGGCTATGAGGAAGGCGGACAGTTGACAGAGAAGGTACGCCGGAAACCTTATTCCATAGTGCTGTTGGACGAAATTGAAAAAGCTCACCCGGATGTGTTCAATATCTTGTTGCAAGTGTTGGACGAGGGACGTCTTACTGACAATTATGGCAGAACGATTGACTTTAAGAATACAGTTATCATCATGACCTCCAATATCGGTACCCGCCAGTTGAAAGAGTTCGGTCGTGGCGTAGGTTTTGCGGCACAGGCACGTACGGATGATAACGAGTACTCGCGCAGTGTGATTCAGAAAGCATTGAACAAGACCTTTGCTCCTGAGTTCCTGAACCGTCTGGATGAAATCATAACGTTTGACCAGCTTTCGTTGGATGCCATTACGAAGATTGTGGACATAGAGCTGAAAGGTTTGTATGAACGGATTGAAGCTATTGGCTATAAGATGGTTGTAGATGATGAAGCCAAGAGATTCCTTGCAGCCAAAGGCTACGATGTGCAATTTGGCGCCCGTCCGTTGAAGCGTGCCATTCAGAATTATCTGGAAGACGGACTTTCGGAGCTGATTGTGTCTGCCGGATTACAGCCCGGTGATACGGTTAATGTTTCTGTCGATAAGGAAAAAGACGAGTTGAGTATAACCAAAGCTTAACAAGCCTTTATAATAAAACAGTCAAAATGTCAGTTCTTCGGGACTGGCATTTTTTTTGTGTTCAGTTTGCCAAAACAATAAAAATACAAATCTAAAAATATAAACTTAGTATGCAAAAAGGAAATATTGGGGTAACTACAGAGAATATCTTCCCCGTTATCAAAAAGTTTTTGTACAGTGACCATGAAATCTTCCTTCGTGAGTTAGTCTCTAATGCCGTCGATGCTACCCAGAAACTTAAAACACTGGCTTCTATCGGTGAGTTTAAAGGTGAGCTCGGTGATTTGACCGTGCATGTGTCTTTAGGCAAGGATACGATTACCGTATCCGATCGTGGTATCGGCCTGACGGCAGAAGAAATAGATAAATACATCAATCAGATTGCATTCTCGGGAGCCAACGACTTCCTGGAGAAATATAAGAATGATGCCAATGCCATTATCGGTCATTTCGGACTTGGCTTTTACTCGGCTTTTATGGTTGCCAAGAAGGTCGAAATCATCACCAAATCCTATCAGGATGGTGCTAAAGCCGTGAAATGGACTTGCGACGGTAGTCCGGAGTTTACCATCGAAGATACGGACAAGGCAGAACGCGGCACGGATATCGTTCTTTATATAGACGACGATTGCAAGGAATTCCTTGAAGAAGCGCGCATCTCTTCTCTTTTGAAGAAGTATTGCAGCTTCCTCCCTATTCCCGTTGCATTCGGCAAGAAAAAAGAATGGAAAGACGGCAAGCAGGTTGAAACATCCGAAGATAACATCATTAATAACGCTAATCCGTTGTGGACGCTGAAGCCCAGCGAATTAAAAGACGAGGATTACAAGAAGTTCTATCGCGACCTCTATCCAATGTCCGATGAACCCTTGTTCTGGATACATCTGAATGTGGATTATCCGTTCCATCTTACTGGTATTCTGTACTTCCCGAAGGTAAAGAGCAATATAGAGTTGAACAAGAACAAAATCCAGCTTTATTGCAATCAGGTCTATGTAACGGACTCTGTAGAGGGTATTGTTCCGGACTTTCTGACATTGCTGCACGGTGTACTCGATTCGCCGGATATTCCGCTGAACGTATCCCGTTCCTATTTGCAGAGTGACTCTAATGTGAAGAAAATCTCTACATATATTACGAAAAAAGTATCCGACCGCTTGCAATCCATATTCAAGAACGACCGTAAGCAATTTGAAGAGAAGTGGAACGATTTGAAAATCTTCATCAACTACGGAATGCTCACACAAGAGGATTTCTATGATAGAGCAAAGGATTTCGCCCTTCTTTCCGATACGGACGACAAGTATTATACCTTCGAAGAGTATAAGACCTTGATAAAGGATAGCCAGACGGATAAGGATGGTAATCTGATTTATCTGTATGCCAACAATAAAGATGAGCAATACAGCTATATCGAGGCTGCCAAGAATAAGGGATATAATGTGCTGTTGATGGGCGGCCAGCTTGATGTTGCCATGGTAAGCATGCTGGAGCAAAAGTTCGAGAAAGTGCGTTTCACCCGTGTAGACAGTGATGTCGTTGACAATCTGATAGTGAAGGAAGACAAGGCGAAAGATGTCTTGGAAGCCGGTAAACAGGAGATTCTCTCTGTTATCTTCAAGAGCCAGTTGCCGCAGATAGAAAAGACAGAGTTCAATGTAATGGCTCAAGCTTTGGGTGAAAATGCTTCACCGGTCATGATTACTCAAAGCGAGTACATGCGTCGTATGAAAGAAATGGCTAATATCCAGGCAGGAATGAGTTTCTATGGCGAAATGCCGGACATGTTCAACCTGGTATTGAATGCCGACCATAAACTGGTAAAGGAGATTCTGGCTGATGAAGACAAGGAATGTGCGGCTGCCGTTGCTCCGATTCAAAAAGAAATGGACGATATAAATACTCGTCGTAATGAATTGAAAAAGAAGCAGGAGGGCAAGAAAGACGAGGACATTCCTACAGCCGAAAAGGATGAGGTAAATGATTTGGATAAGAAGTGGGAAGATTTGAAAAACCGGAAAAATGGATTGTTTGCCGACTATGCCGCTCAGAATAAGGTTGTCCGTCAACTTATTGATTTGGCATTGCTTCAAAATGGCATGTTGAAAGGTGAAGCTTTGAATAATTTTGTAAAGAGAAGCATCGATTTGATTAAATAAGCCCCTTTAGATTTCTATTATAACAGGGCATTGCAGCTAATATGAGTTGTAATGCCCTTTTTTTGTCTGTTTTTTCGTAATAGGTCTGTTTTTTTTCGTTGGATACGAGGTTTTTGGAAACAATTGTCTATATTTGAGCATTGAATAAATTAGTATATTTCACTCGAAACCGTATTCATGAAAAGATTTTTTTTGTTTTTGTCAGCCTGTTTATTGCTTCTGCCGTTTGTGCAAGCTCAGAAAGTAGGACTTGTTTTGAGTGGCGGAGGTGCGAAAGGCATGACCCATATCGGTATCATTCGCGCTTTGGAGGAAAACAATATTCCTATCGACTACATTACGGGTACTTCTATGGGAGCTATCATAGGTTCACTCTATGCTATGGGGTACTCTCCCGATGATATGGAGGCTTTATTGCGTTCCGAAGACTTCAAACGCTGGTATTCAGGACAGGTAGAACCCGAATACGGATATTATTTCAAACAGAACCGGCCGACCCCGGAGTTTTTCAATATCCGTTTCTCCTTTAAGGACTCGCTGCATATCAAGCCTCAGATACTTCCTACAAGCATGGTAAATCCCATTCAGATGAATCTGGTCTTTGTGGAGCTATTTGCACGGGCTACGGCTGCATGTAGCGGTGATTTTAACCGCCTGTTTGTGCCTTTCCGGTGTATTGCCTCCGATGTATATAACAAGAGACCGTTGATTATGCGTAGAGGAGATCTGGGAGATGCGGTACGCGCTTCCATGAGTTTTCCGTTTGTTTTCAAACCGATAGAGATTGATAGCGTTTTAGCTTATGACGGTGGAATTTATAATAATTTCCCCACAGATATTATGCGTGAGGACTTTAAACCGGAAGTCATCATAGGTAGCGTGGTAGCCGCCAACCCCGGTAAGCCGAAAGAGAATGATTTGATGAGCCAGCTTGAAAATATGATTATGCAGAAGACGGATTATACTCTTCCGGATTCTTTAGGCATTATTATGACATTCAAGTATGACGATGTAAGCCTTTTGGACTTTGACCGTTTGCAGGAGTTGCACGATATCGGCTATAACCGGACTATCAGTTTAATGGATTCTATAAAAGGCCGTATTCATCGGAGGGTAAGTGCGGAAAATGTTCGTTTAAGGCGGTTGGTCTACCGCAGTAATTTGCCTCAATTCCGCTTTAGGGACATCTATATAGAGGGCGCCAATCCACAACAGCAGGCGTATATCAAAAAAGAATTTCATGACGAAGACCATGAGGTGTTTACATATGAAGATTTGAAACGTGGATATTTCCGTTTGCTGTCTGATAATATGATATCGGAGATTATACCTCATGCTGTATATGATTCTGAAAACGACTTGTATTCGCTGCATCTGAAAGTGAAAATGGAAGATAATTTTTCTGTAAGGATGGGTGGAAGTGTATCGACAACCAGCTCTAATCAGATTTATTTGGGGTTGGGTTATCAGGACTTGAATTATTATTCCAAAGAAATAACCCTTGACGGCCAGATTGGCAAGGTATATAATAATGCGCAGCTTATGGCCAAGATAGACCTTCCTACCCGTATTCCAACCTCTTACCGCCTTATTGCTTCTTTAAGTACGTTCGATTATTATAAAAAGGACAAACTCTTTTCTAAGAATGATAAGCCCTCTTTTAACTCTAAAGATGAACGTTTTGTCAAGCTGATGGTAGCCTTGCCTTTTTTGGCCAATAAACGGGCGGAAATAAGCATCGGATATGGGAAACTTCAAGACAATTACTTTCAGTCCAGCGTGATTAATTTTGACAAGGACCGTTCGGACAGGAGTACCTACAACCTTTTGGGAGGGGCTATCGGATTTTATGGGAGTACGCTGAATGCACGACAGTATGCCACTAAAGGGTATTTTGAAAAACTGGTGGCACAGGTCTTTAGCGGAAAGGAGAAATTTATACCGGGAAATCCGACGGAAACGAGTGTTACGACTAAAGAAAGGCAATCTTGGCTGCAAATTTCTTATATGAAATATGCCTATCATACTATGAGTCCCAAATTTACTTTGGGATGGATGGCAGAGATGCTGTATTCATCGAAGAACTTTTCGGAGAATTATACGGCAACCATGTTGCAGGCGGCAGATTTTTCTCCTACTCCTCATAGTAAGCTGATGTATAATGAAGCATTCCGGGCCAACCAATTCTTGGCAGCGGGTATCAAGCCTATTTTTGTTTTCAATGATATGTTCCAATTCCGTTCTGAATTTTATGGTTTCGTACCGATATTTCCTATTAAAAAGAATGCATTGAACAAAGCTTATTATGGAAAAGCGTTTTCGCGCTTTGAATATATAGGAGAAATTTCTGTAATATGCCAATTGCCCTTTGGAGCAATATCTGCATATGTAAATCATTATAGTTCACCGAAAAAGGAGTGGAATGTGGGGTTGACACTCGGCTGGCAGCTGTTTAATTATCGGTTTATCGAGTAATTTTTTTCAAAAAAAGTTTGCGTATCTCTTGCTAATTCAAAAAAAGTACGTATCTTTGCACCCGTAAAACAAACAAGGCCGCGTAGCTCAACTGAATAGAGTAGCTGACTACGGATCAGCCGGTTACAGGTTTGAATCCTGTCGCGGTCACAAATTGTTAATAATAAAGGTCGCGTAGCTCAACTGAATAGAGTAGCTGACTACGGATCAGCCGGTTACAGGTTTGAATCCTGTCGCGATCACAGAGGTCCTCTACAAGGTATTTGTAGAGGATTTTTGTTTTTTTTGCACAGAAACTTCGGGTCAGTTTGAATTCCCATTTACACCTACATTCCAAAGGTTTCTTCCCGGAAATAGAAGTGCAAGACTTTCCTATTCGTGGCAAAGCTGTATATCTACGCGTCAAGTGCCGTCGTTGGGAAGACCCGGAAACAGGACAATATCTCAGACTCCTCTAAACTGTGCTCTGAATGCTTTAATTTTTCGGACTGCCCCGATAAATACTTCTTGCCAGCAATTTTGGGGAGGATGACTGCTAGAACTTTACATAAAAAAAAGAGATGTGTCAATTTCGACACATCTCTTCCATATATACTAAATAAGATTTGTACTCAGCATTTAATATTCAATTCATCCAATATCTTCCGCATTGCTTCAAAAGTCGTGATTCTGGTAGGCACTAATGGTAGGCGAAGTTTGTTCTCAATCATTCCCATTGCATTCAACATGGCTTTTACTCCGGCTGGATTACCGTCTACAAAGAGTAATTTGAATAATTCTGCAAATTTGTGGTGGATGGTCAGCGCATTTGAGTAATCTCCTTGCAATGCCAGACGTACCATACGACTAAATTCACGCGGAAAGGCATTTCCTATGACCGAGATGATACCAACGGCTCCTAAGGTAATCAGAGGGAAGGTAATGCCGTCATCGCCCGAAATAACGTCAAAATTGGCGGGTTTATTTTTAATGATGTCATCCATCTGGCTGATATCTCCCGATGCTTCTTTAATTGCTATTACATTCTTAAAGTCGCGTGCGATGCGCAAGGTTGTTTCGGCTTTCATATTTACTCCGGTACGTCCCGGTACATTATAAAGTACAATCGGAAGGTCGGTAGCCTCGGAAATCGCTTTATAATGCTGATAAATCCCTTCTTGGGAAGGCTTGTTATAATAAGGAACAACAGAAAGAATGGCATCCACTCCGGTAAAATCGTCATTCTTCAGAGTTTCTACTATGGCGCGAGTGTTATTTCCACCTACTCCAAGCAGAATAGGTATTTTCCCATTCACGCGCTCGATAACCATTTTCTTGATTTTCTTTTTTTCTTCTTCAGTCAGCGTCGGAGTTTCTGCTGTAGTGCCAAGCACGCATAAAAAATCAGTGTTGTTTTGGAGCTGATAGTCTACTAAACGCATCAATGCATCGTAATCAACGCTTTCATCCTCTTTAAATGGAGTAATCAGCGCTACCCCCATTCCTTTCAATCTAGTCTGTATCATGAGTATTATAAAGTAATCTCTAATTAAACGACTCGCAAAAGTACGATTTTTTTCAATTTACCATACAAATATAAGCCATAAAAAAGCTTTTTGTAGAAATTTGTTAGGATATGAGTGTCAGAAACTCATCTTCGCTCATGAGCTTTATCCCTAATTTATGAGCTTTTTCCAATTTGGCGGGTCCCATATTCTCGCCCGCCAGAATAAAGCTGGTTTTGGCAGAGATACTGCCTACATTTTTTCCACCGTTTTTTTCTATCAGCTCTTTGTATTCATCTCGTGAATGATGTGTGAAAACACCGCTTATGACAATGGATTGTCCTGCCAACTTATCCGTATATCCGCTTAAATCTTCTTCTCTGCGATAGAGCTGTAATCCGGTGGATTTCAAACGTTCTATCAACTCGCGGTTCAATGGATTTGCGAAATACGTCAGAATGCTTTGTGCTATTTTTTCCCCGATTTCATCGATGTTTATCAGTTTTTCGAGGTTGGCATTTTCCAGCTCGTCTATGTCATTAAAAGACTTGGCTATTTTCTTGGCTACAGTTTCGCCTACAAAACGGATGCCTAAAGCGAAGAGCACTCTTTCAAATGGAACCTCTTTGCTCGCTTCGATTCCTTTGATGATATTCTCCGCTGATTTTTCACCCATACGGTCCAGGTTCTTAATATCATCTGCTGTGAGCTGATATAAATCTGCCGTATTCTTGATTAGTCCCAAACGGTAGAACATATCTACGGTTTCCGGGCCTAAGCCATCTATATTCATTGCCTTACGGCTAATGAAATGCTCTATCTTACCTTTAATTTGAGGTGGGCAGGATGTTTCGTTAGGACAATAATGGGCTGCTTCCCCTTCGTATCGTATCAGTTTACTGCCACATTCGGGACAGTGAGTGATAAATTTCACTTTTTCACCGATAAGCATGCTGCGGGCGTCTTTGTCTACTCCCGTAATTTTAGGAATGATTTCTCCACCTTTCTCTACATAAACCATGTCTCCGATATGTAAATCCAGCCCTTCAATAATATCGGCATTGTGCAGAGAAGCCCTCTTCACGATAGTGCCGGACAGTTGTACCGGATCTAAATTGGCAACAGGAGTTACGGCTCCGGTGCGTCCTACTTGATAAGTGACCTTGTTTAAACGAGTCAAGGCGCGTTCTGCTTGAAACTTATATGCTATAGCCCATCGGGGAGATTTTGCGGTAAAACCGAGGTTTTTCTGCTGGCGCATACTGTTGACTTTTAAAACAATACCGTCTGTTGCTACCGGCAAGTTCTTTCGTTCGGTGTCCCAATATCTGATATATTCAAATACTTCTTCCAGGCTATGAGCCTTTTTCATGTGTTCCGAGGTTTTAAATCCCCAGCCGGCTGCTGCTTGTAAATTTTCATAATGTCCGTCACAGGGCAATTCTTCTCCTAACAGATAATACAAATAGGCATCAAGCTTGCGTGAGGCTACAATAGCGGAATTTTGCAACTTTAAAGTACCGGAAGCTGCATTGCGCGGATTGGCGAAAAGCGGTTCTTCACGCGCTTCTTTTTCCCGGTTCAGTTCTTCAAACACTTCCCAGGGCATTAATATTTCTCCTCTGATTTCAAACGACTCAGGATAGCTGCCGTGGAGCACTAATGGTATCGTGCGGATCGTTTTTACATTATCCGTTACATCATCACCTTTTTCACCGTCACCACGGGTTACGGCACGTACCAATTTGCCGTTTTCGTAGGTCAGTGAAATGGATGTGCCGTCGTATTTCAATTCACAGCATATTTCAAAGTCTTCGTTCAGAGCCTTCTTCACCCGGTCATAAAAGTCTGTCACTTCACTTTCCGAATAGGTGTTTCCCAATGAGAGCATGGGATATTTATGGGCTACCTGTGTGAAGTTTTTATTCAAATCGCTTCCTACGCGCATGGTAGGCGAATTGTCGTCCTGGTATTCGGGATGTTCCTTTTCAAGCTCTTGTAATTCGCGCATCCTGTTATCGAACTCTTTGTCTGATATTTCGGGAGCGTTCAATACATAATAATTGTAGTTGTGCCGATGTAAGTCGGCGCGTAGCTGGTCTATCTTTTCTTTTACTGTCATAACGATTTTGGAGTTTGGACACAAAAATACGGGTTTCTCCCGAATATTTTTTGCTTTTACTCTTAACTTACACTATTTTTGCGGAAAAAATAAAATATATGCGTATTGATATCATTACTGTTCTGCCGGAAATGATTGAAGGCTTCTTCAATTGCTCTATAATGAAACGTGCTCAAAATAAAGGGCTTGCAGAAATACATATTCATAACCTTCGTGATTATGCTGAAGATAAATACCGTCGGGTGGATGATTATCCTTTTGGTGGTTTTGCCGGAATGGTTATGAAGATAGAACCTATAGAGCGCTGCATTAATGCTTTGAAAGCCGAACGGGAGTATGATGAGGTCATTTTCACAACTCCGGATGGTGAACAGTTTAACCAGCCTATGGCTAATACGCTGTCTCTCGCTAAAAATCTTATAATTCTTTGCGGGCATTTTAAGGGAATTGATTACCGTATCCGCGAACATCTCATAACGAAGGAAATCAGTATCGGAGACTATGTATTGACTGGTGGCGAACTGGCGGCGGCCGTTATGGCTGATGCTATTGTACGTATTATTCCCGGAGTTATCTCTGACGAGCAATCGGCTCTTTCCGATTCTTTTCAGGATAATCTGTTAGCTGCTCCCGTTTATACGCGCCCGGCTGATTACAAAGGATGGAAAGTTCCGGAAATTTTACTATCCGGTCATGAGGCTAAAATTAAGGAATGGGAGCTGCAACAGTCATTGGAAAGAACTCGGAAATTACGTCCGGATTTGTTAGGTGAGTAATCTGTAAGATGTAAATAAAAATAAAAAGGGCATTCAGTTTGAATGTCCTTTTTTATGAAAATAGTTTGCGAATGGCTATGCTTTGTTATTCGTCATACCTCAAGTGCACCGATTATTTCTTTAACTGACTTATATCCGTGTCTGTTCAGATAGTCATCAATACCTTCTGCAACCTTCACGGTGATTGCCGGATCAATAAAGTTTGCAGTACCGATTTGAATGGCAGAGGCACCTGCGAGCATAAATTCCACAGCATCTTTCCAGTTCATGATGCCCCCTAAACCTATGACCGGTATTTTTACTGCCTTAGCAACCTGCCATACCATACGGAGTGCAATAGGTTTCACTGCTGCTCCGGACATGCCGCCTGTTACCGTGGAAAGGATGGGACGTCTGCGTTCTGCATCTACAGCCATTCCTAACAAGGTATTGATGAGTGATACGCTGTCTGCACCGCCATTTTCAGCAGCACGTGCTATTTCTGTGATGTCTGTAACATTGGGTGACAGTTTTACGATAAGTGTCTTTTTGTAAACTGAGCGTACGGCTTTTACCACTTCCTCCGCTCCTTTGGCTGTGACGCCAAATGCCATTCCACCTTGCTTTACATTAGGGCAGGATATGTTTAATTCTATGGCAGGAATATTTACAAGTTCATTAATGATTGCAGCCGTTTCCATATAATCTTCGATAGCAGAGCCTGAAACATTCACAATCATATTGGTTTTTATATCCTTGATACGCGGATAGATATGTTCAACAAAGTAATGTACACCCTTATTTTGCAGTCCCACAGCGTTTAACATGCCTGATGGAGTCTCTGCCATACGCGGATACGGATTACCTTCACGTTTGTGAAGAGTAGTTCCCTTTACAATTATACCACCTATTCGCGATATATCGATGAAATCGGCGAATTCTTCACCATATCCAAAAGTTCCGGATGCTGTCATCACCGGATTTTTCATTTGCAATTCACCAATGTTTACACTTAAATCTGCCATAATAGTTTGTTTATATTAAAAACCGGACCTTCTTTACATACGCATAAATGACCTTCTGTGGTATTTTCCACACAACATAAGCAAGCGCCTATGCCGCATGCCATCATGTTTTCTAAAGACACTTCACAATTAGTGCCTTTACTTTTGGCATATTTGGCTACAGCCATCATCATTGGTTTAGGACCGCAGGTATATATTTGTTCGAAGTTCACCTTGCTCAATATAGAATGTTGGGTGACATATCCTTTTTCGCCATGACTGCCGTCTTCCGTGGTGGTATATACATCTCCATAGGCAGCAAAATCTTCTAATTGCAACAAGTCTTTATCGCTTCTGGCACCTAATAAGAAGGTGGGTTTGCTTCCGTTTTTCGCCAATTGCTCGCCTAAATACAACATCGGTGCTGTACCTACGCCGCCACCTACTAATAAGAGCTTATCCGAGGGCTTTTCAGGCATTGTGAAGCTGTTTCCTAATGGAAGTACCACATTGATTATATCTCCTTGTCTTGCCGCTCCTAATCGCTTGGTTCCATCTCCTACAAGTTGGATTAGAAACCACACCTCATTCCGTTGTTTGTCTACATAATTAATAGAGATAGGGCGTCGCAGGAAAGTAGTGGGTGAACCGTCTACGCGAATTTCGGCAAATTGTCCCGGAAGCATTTCCGGGAGCAGGGACGGGGAAGTCAATTTCAGCAGCGCATAATTGGCATGCAGTCGGACGTTCTCGGTCACTGTCAGATCTAAAATATATTTTTTCATATTATCTATAAAGAAGGATTATCTTTTGACTGCAAAGATACGGGAATTTGTGCAAATAGCCGTAGTTGCCTCTTAATTTTCCGGTTTGAATGTTTCATAAGTATTATCATCAAAGAAAATTCTTATTTCTGTTATTTTTTTAGGTGGTCTTTCTTTATAGATAATCTCTTGTTTTACAATCTCTTTAGGCGTATTTACTGGAGCTTCTAACGCGATTTCCTTGCGATTTTCCGGAGTGCTTGGCTCATTGGACGGATTTTCCGGATTGTCAGCAAATAAAGGATAGTCGAATCCGTTGTTTTCAACGGATGGAGAATTATTGCTCATGTTTCCTTTTCCTGTTAGCAGCCATTCAAGGTTGATGTCATTATACCGCTTGTGAAGTTTCAGAATAACTTCTGTACTTGGATTATTACGGGAGGCTAATATATGGGAAATAGTGGCTTGAGCTACTTCTATACTTTCGGCAAATGCTCCAGCAGTTAACTGCTCCCTGTCCATTATCATCTTAAATCTATCCTTTATACTCATGGCGTAGATATTATTACAATTGTATAAGTCTTTAAATCCGATTACAAAAGTAAATAATAGGATTTACAAAAGCAAATTACGAGTGTAATATTTTAAAATTTACAATCGTACTTGGCAATTTTACTTATGTCAAGCTTATATTTGTAAAGAGGTTATTTTTCATGAAAAACATCTCTAATATTAGCTTTAATAAAATACATTATTATGCTGATTTACAGTTTAATATATTGTATTATAATAGGAGTATTACAGAGATTACAAATGTTTTGACGTCTATTTCTTATATTTATAATTTAAAAGTCTAATAAATAGTTATATATATCAGATTTATAATGATATACACTATGATTAATATGTTGTTAACTGCTCACGGGATAAAGATGTAATAATGTATATAATAGACGTAAACACCCCTATTTACAAAAGTGTTAATCATCTATTATGTATACATGTAATATGTTTAGCTTTGTAATATATACGTTTGTGAATACTGTGTATTACATTGGTAATGCTTCATAGTTGTATAGTACAACTATTCCTCTATCCGGTTTATAAATCCTGGTAAAGTAATACTCGATTCTAAAAGAAAATTGGTGACAAAATTGGGAAGCGACTCTATGTTATCAGTCTTATGAAGGTCAACAATAAATTCTTTGCTTTATTTCAATATAAATACCCGAATGATTGAAAAGAAACGATTCTCAGAGGCTTATTTTGAATGTATTATACTGTATTATAGTATATTATGTGTATATTTAATTGCCGGATAAATCATGATAATAGAAAAAAAGGGGGAAAATCCCCCTAAATATGATAAAATGACACATAAATGAATCATTTTCGTATTTTCTTCTTTTATTAAAAAGATATGGAATGAGAAAATCAATGCAGGATTTTAAAGACCAATTCCCGTAAAAGGTCGCTATCGTTTAAGGAAGGGTTTCCTACTCCTTTAGACTTGGCATCTGTATATCGTATCTCTCCGATGATCTGCATGGTTTTTATTCCATTGTACATCCTCATGGCATTTAGATATTCGCGGGACTGCCACGGGCTCTTCAGACCTAAGAATGCTGCGATGCCTTGCTCCGATTTTTCGGGGGCATAATAGGCCAGCATCAGATTGGAAAAGAATCCGAAAAGTAAAGATAAAGTCATTTGAATCGGATTGGTTTTCGGATTTTCTTCAAAATATTTTATTATTCTGTTTGCCTTTAGAACATCCTTTTCCACGATGGCGCTGCGGAGTTCAAAGTTATTATAATCCTTGCTGATTCCTATGTTGCGTTCTATCTGTTCGGGGGTGACACGTGTCTGACCTTTTGGAAGTGTAATAATCAGTTTTTCCAGTTCTCCGGTAAGGCGGCTGAGGTCTGTCCCTACGAAGTCGGCAAGCATGGAAGTGGCTTTCGGTTCAAGGTCTATTCCTTTACGTTTCATATAGGATGTGATAAATGCCGGCAGTTGGGACTCTTTCACTTTCCTGGACTCAAACAGTATGCCCGACTTCTCTATTTCAGCTGCGAGTTTTTTCCTTTTATCCAATACGCCATGTTTGTGGCATATTACCAATATTGTAGATAGCAAGGGTTTTTGAAGGTAGTAGGAAAGCTCTTCTATATTGCGTATGTTCTGTGCTTCCTTCACTACTACCACTTGGTGCTCGGACATCATGGGATAGCGTTTGGCGGCATTGATAATTGCAGCCACGTCCACATCTGCGCCATATACAACGGTGAGGTTGAATTCTTTTTCGGTTTCATTCAGTACGTTGTCCGTTATATAATCCGAGATGAGGTCGATGTAATACGGTTCTTCGCCCATCAGGTAATAGATGGGACGATATTGCCCGGCTTTCAGTTCCCTTAAGATATCATCGCACGTAATTTCTTGCTTGGCCATATTTCTTGGTTTTACCAGTCGAATTTCAGATGTTTTACGGTTTTCTTCGCATCAATAATCATGCGCAGAGATGCAATGCCGATTTCAACATGTTCCTTTACATAGTTTTGGGTTACTATGTTATCGCTTTTATCGGTTTTGACGCCTTCCGGAATCATCGGTTGGTCGGACACCAGCAACAAAGCTCCGGTGGGGATATGATTGGCAAAGCCGCAACTGAACAAGGTTGCCGTTTCCATATCGACTGCCATGGCACGGGTTTTTTTGAGATACTCCTTAAAATCCTCATCGTGTTCCCAAATACGGCGGTTGGTGGTATATACAGTACCGGTCCAGTAATCGCGGGCATGGTCGCGAATGGCGGAAGAAACGGCACGTTGCAGCATAAAAGCTGGCAGCGAAGGAACTTCCGGCGGGAAGTAGTCGTTTGAAGTACCCTCACCGCGGATGGCGGCGATTGGAAGGATAAGATCCCCTATCCTGTTTTTCTTGTCGATGCCTCCGCACTTGCCCAAAAACAGGCATGCTTTGGGCTGAATGGCACTTAATAAGTCCATGATGATGGCGGCGTTGGGGCTTCCCATTCCGAAGTTCACGATCGTTATTCCTTCCGCACTGGCCGAAATCATATTAGCGTCCCTGCCTAGTATGGGAACATTGAATTTTTCGGCAAAAATTTCGACATACTTGTTGAAGTTGGTCAACAGAATATACTCTTCAAAATCCTCCAGGTTACGTTTTGTGTAACGGGGCAGCCAATTAGCTACGATTTCTTCTTTTGTTTTCATAAGATTTCATTAAATTTGTTCCGTAAAACCGTTAGGGAACGATTATTTAACTCACAAAAATACAATAAAAAAGTAAAAACAAGAAATTAAAATAGAATGTTCTCACTGAACCTGCCGGCGTTTGAAGCCAAGATTATTACAAGGGATGGAAAAAGAAGTATTTTCGATGTTATCCGCCGCCGATACGTTGCCTTGACCCCGGAAGAATGGGTGCGGCAGCATTTCGTACATTTTCTCATGACGCATAAGGGCTATCCGCAGGCACTGATGGCAAACGAGGTGCAGGTGCAGTTGAACGGTACTAAAAAGCGCTGCGATACAGTTCTTTACAGGCGTGACCTTACGGCACGCATGATTGTGGAATATAAGGCTCCCGAGGTGGAAATCACTCAGAAGGTCTTCGACCAGATTACCCGTTACAACATGGTGTTGAAAGTGGACTATCTGATAGTAAGTAACGGTATCCGGCATTATTGCTGCCGTATGGATTACGAACAGAACAGTTATACTTTTTTACAAGATATTCCAGACTACGCAAGCCTCTGATTTTACCGGCTGAATGAACCGTAATGAATCAGGGAGTGAATGCCTTTCACTCCCTGATTCATTGTCTTTCACTCCCTAACTCATTACATCCCCTTTCAGAACACCTTCCTGAGGGGATTGAAAAGAACGGCAACCATGTAAACACGATAGCAAAAAAGATGCACTTCCCCCACTCTTTCCTACTTCATTTCGTCGTATACCATCCGGGAAATGTGTGCGATGATGGCGGCATTCTCTTCGTCCGTTTCACTTGAGTCCGTTACGAAGACAGCGATATAATACTTCTTGCCACCGGGCATGATTACTACTCCGGCATCATTATCCGCCATCTTCACGCCTTTCAAATTACGATCGGAAGAACCGGTTTTATGCCCCACAACCGTATTGGAAGGCAATAAGCCTTTTAGTTTGTTGCTTCCTGTGGCTGTTTCTGTCATAGTTTTCCAAAGGAAGTCCCGGTACACGGGGGCGAATAAATCTTTCTCATCAGCCATTTTCAGTAACCGTACCATTTCAGAGGGCGTGCTCCAATTGGCGTATGCCTTTTGGGGATTCCGGTGCATGGAATCTTCCGTTTCGGACAAATTGAAATCATTGATGCCCAATTTCCTGATGTACTGATGAATATGCCCTATTCCACCGGCATATTCTATGAGGATGTCGCAGGCATTGTTATCGCTTAGCGAGATGCTGTATTGTAAAAGCTCTCCCAATGATATATCCAGATCTTGACCGGAATGCTTTTGCCGCAGCGGACTGTAGGTATTTGGCTGTAATTGGGAAGCTTTTACATGAACAATATGTTTCAATGGGATTTCCTCTCTGTTCATTTTATCCAATACGGCCAGGGCTACATGGAATTTGAACACGCTCAGAAGCGGATAGTGCACCTCGTTGTTGTGCAGTATGGTTTCGTCTTTGTCTGTCAGTACGGTTACGCCGACCGTGGCTTTCTTCCCTTTAAGGAAACCGGCAATTTTGCCTTCCAATGCCTGCTGTTGTGCTTGTAGAACGATGTTTATACTGAAACACAACACGCCTATCAAAGTATATCTAAGCTTCATATTATTAATTTCATACATTTGTTCAAGTCAACAAATGTATGAAATTAATTTAAAGAGAAAAACTGCATCTCCTTATTTGCCCTTATTCTTTCCGAATTTTTCCTGCAGCTTTTGCATCAGCTCATAGAAGTTGGGAATATAGACCGTTGCCAGCAATGTATTCAGCGCCATACCGAATACCACTGCCGCTCCAAGGGCAACGCGGCTTCCTGCTCCCGCCCCTGTGGCGAACAGAAGCGGCATAACTCCCAATACAAACGCCAATGAGGTCATCAGAATGGGACGAAGCCGGATATGTCCTGCCTGGAACGCGGCGTCACGGATACTGTTGCCCTGTGCACGGAAGTCGCGCGCAAACTCCACAATCAGGATACCGTTTTTGGCGGATAGCGCCACTAACAGGATTATACCGATTTGCGTATAGATGCTGACCGGAGTTCCCATCACATAGCAACCCAGCATTGCGCCGAGTAATGCCACCGGAATTCCCATTACTGCTGCCACCGGACTTGTCCAGCTTTCATACTGTGCGGCAAGTACAAGGAAGGCCACTAACAACGCCATGATAAAGACTACGGTAGTGGTGGTTCCTGCCTGCGTTTCCTGGTAGGCAACGGAAGTCCATTCATAGCCGAATTCATTGCCGAGTTGGGTCTTTATCAAGTTTTCCGCTTGCTTGATGGCTTCTCCGGAACTGCTTCCCGGGGCTGCATTGCAGGTGACGGATGCGGTAGAGTACATATTATACCGGTTGATTTGGTCCATACCCAGTTGCTCGTCTATCTGTGTGAAGGAAGAGAAAGGAACCATTTCTCCCGAAGCATTGGGTACGCCTAACTTGAGGACGTCGTCGATAATGCGTTGGGCACGGTCGCCAGCACCCAGTTTCACCTGATATATACGTCCGAACTGTACATAATCATTAACGTAGGCTTCTCCCATATAATACCCTAAAGCCGTGAAAACACTGTTCAACTGTATGCCCATCAATTGCACTTTGTCGCGGTCTATATTCAGGAAATATTGGGGGACATTGGCCTGATACTGGCTGCTGACGGATGCCAAAGCCGGATAATTGCGGTAATTTTCCATTAAAGTTTCCACGGCACGCTGCATTTCGGTGGCGCCGAGATTGTTACGGTCTTCCAATTGCAGTTGCAGTCCGCCGGTAGCGCCCAGCCCCGGAATGGCAGGCGGAACCATTGCAAAGACCTCAGCTTCCTGAATGCCATAGGCTTCCATGTTGAAACGATCGACAATGGCCGCTGCCGTGTGTTTTTTCCCCTTACGCTCATCCCAGTTTTTCAGGACTACGAAGTAGGTAGCGGCATTACTCTGCTCTCCGCCACCCATAACGGAAAAGCCGGATATTCCGATGTAATCCTTTACTTCGGGATAGGTGTCGAGCAGAGCGTTTATTTGTTTCCCCACCTCTTGCGTGCGCTCCAGGCTCGATGCAGGTGGAAGTTGCACAACAGCGAGGAAATATCCGTCGTCTTCTTCCGGTATGAAAGTAGAGGGCCACTTAACGAACAGCAACACAGCGATTATCGTAAATGCAGCGTATGAAATCACTGCGGCAAAAGGTCTTTGCAGCAGATAGCCCACTGTTTTGTCATACATTCCTTGTGTCTTGTCATACAGACGGTTGAAGCCTTTATACAGAGGGAATTTCGAGGGTTTGGTGGGCTGGAGCATCAATGCGCAGAGTGCGGGCGTCAGCGTCAGTGAGTTGATGCCGCTTAGCACGGTACTGGCAGCAATGGTCAAGGCAAACTGCTTGTACAATTGTCCCGAAATCCCGCTGACAAGCATGGTAGGGATAAATACGGCAAGCAATACCAGCACTACTCCCACAATGGGGCCTGTAATCTCTCCCATTGCTTCGGTTACGGCTTGCCGGGCGGTGTACCGTCCCGTATCCAACAAACGTGTGGAGTTTTCCACGACCACAATGGCGTCGTCCACCACGATGGCAACCGCCAATATCAGCCCGAACAACGTTAAAGTATTGATAGAGAAACCGAATAATGACATGATTGCCAACGTACCGATCAGTGAAACGGGAATTGTGATACAAGGAATGATGACAGCCCGCCAATTCTGCAGAAAAAGGAAGATTACAAGCACTACCAATAGCGTTGTTTCAAAGAAAGTTACCATTACTTCATCAATGGATGCATGGATAACGTCTGTTGTATCGAGCGTTACATTATATTGTACACCTGCCGGAAAATTCTGCGATAATTCCTGCATCTTCGCTTTGACGCCCGTTGATACATCCAGTGAATTACTGCCCGGTTGCTGGTAGATGGCGATGGCAGCCGTAGGCTTTCCGTCCAGTTGGGAAACAACGCTGTAAGATGCCGATCCCAGGTCTATATGGGCTACGTCACGCAGACGGAGAATCCGCCCGCCGCTTTCCGTACGGAGGATAATGTTACCGAACTCTTCGGGTGAAGTGAGCCGCCCCTTTACAGTCAGGCTGTATTGATAGGCATTCTTGTTCTCATTTCCGATGGGTTGTCCTACGTTGCCGGCACTGACCTCTACATTCTGCGTCTGAATGGCTTGATACACATCAGCCGGTGAGAGATTGCGGATGCGCATGGCGGCAGGGTCGAGCCAGATACGCATGGAATAGTCCCCTGCCCCCATTACGTTGACTGCACCCACACCGGGCACGCGGGTCAGTTGGTCTACGAGGTTCAGTTTGGCATAGTTGCTGAGGTAAAGACCGTCGTAATCTTTGTTGTCGGACTTCATGGTCAGGAACATAACGATATTGCTGGACTGCTTCTGCACCGTAACCCCCTGCACTACTACGGGAGCAGGCAGCGATGACTGTGCTACGCTGACGCGGTTCTGTACCTGTACGGTGGCCATGTCGATATCTGTACCTACTGCAAAAGTGACAGTGAGCGAATACGCCCCCGATGAGGATGAGTTGGACGACATATAAAGCATTCCGTCCACTCCGTTGACCTGCTGTTCGATAGGAATACCGACGGTTTGAGCTACCGTCTGCGCATTGGCTCCGGGATAAACGGCGCTCACCTGCACCGTAGGAGGTGTTATGTCTGGATATTGCGCTATGGGCAGAATACCCAGTGTGACCAGTCCCGCTACGACGATAAGCAGTGCCAGTACGGTTGCGAATATGGGACGGTCTATGAAGAATTTTGAAAACATGATTCTTTGGTTTTGAATGGTTATATATACAGTGTGGATTATTGAACGGGATTTATCCGCATGCCGTTTCTGACTTTCATCAGGGCTTTCGTCACATACCGCTCCTGCGGGGAAAGTCCTTGTTTTATCTGGCGCAGACTGTCACCTATCAGTTGTCCTGTTTCGATGTGACGGTAGTGTACGATGTCCGAGTCGTTGACTACGTACACGTATTTACCCAACTGGTCTGTGCCGATAGAAGCATCGGGTATCAGGATTGCGTTTTTCTGTTTTCCGTAAGGCAGCGTGATGCTGACATAAAGCCCGCTCTTCAAGATTCCTTTGGGATTATCCAGCCGGGCACGGATATTCAGCGTCCCGGTGTTCAAGTCTACATTGGGCGACAGATAATCCAACTGTGCCGGGTAATTCAGTATGCCGTCTTTCCCCAGGCTGACGTTAACCTGTTTGGGAATGCTGTCTCCTTGCTGCAATAACATGGCAAGCCATTGATTGTCGGCTACATTAAAATAAGAGTACAGATGATCGTCTTTATAGACAGTGGCCAAAGTTACAGGTTGTACGCTGCCGTTTATATAACTTCCTGCATCTGCAAGGTTGCGGCTGATTGTTCCGTTGAACGGGGCACGTACCGTACAGTAACTCAAATTGGTTCGTGCTGTATTTAATGCAGCTTCGGCATTGCTTACCGCTGCCAGCGAAGTAGCTACATCCGACTTGGATTGCAATACCTGTATCTGGCTGACGGCATCTGTTTTTGCTGCTTCCTGCATGCGCGCATAATTACTCTGTGCATATTCAAGATTGGCACGTGCCGTATTCAAAGCGGCTTCCGCTTGCCTCACATTATCCTGATAAACAGTAGGCTCAATCTGGAAGAGCACCTGCCCCTGGCGTACCCGGCTGCCGGGTGCATAGGCTATGGTCTGCAACGTTCCGCTGACTCTGCCCACTAAATCCACTGTTTTTTCAGAAGTCAGATAGCCGGGATAGTTTTTGGTAAGCGTAATGTTTTGCACACTTGGGCGGGCTACACTGATTTCCGGTACGGGCATTGCATGCGACGTTTCTTTTTTATTCCCGCATCCTGCCAACAAAGGTAGGGCAAGCAGGGCGATGTACATTTGATTTTTCATATATGGTTCAGTTTAAATTCAGTTGAGTATGTATATATTATATATGTTTATTTATGATTTGCGGCTGATGTACCTAAAATCATAATCCTGAAATGATGTTTCCGTACCCTCCCCCTAATGCTTTATAGAGAGAGATGAGTTCCTGCAGTGAGTTTCCTTGTGCTTGCGTCAGTTGGTTTTGATAAGCCAGCAATGAACGAAGGGCATCCAGAACATTTTGAAAAGGGGTTAGCCCCTGCTTATAGAGGTCTAATGACAGCTTCAACGTCTCCTCTCCCTGATTGCATACTTCGCGCAGGGCTACAATCTGCTTGATGGAATTGCGGTAGCCGTTCATGGCATTGTCTGTTTCCTGTACGGCTGTGAGCACGGTTTGGTTAAACTGATGGATAGACTCGTCCAATTGTGCACGTGCCAGCCGGGTGGCATTAACCAGTTTTGTACCGTTGAAGAGTGTCCAACTGAGGCTTGGCGCTATTTCAAACGTCATACTGTTCCGTTTGGTGAAATCTTTCAGGTCACGGGAAGAATATCCTACGGAACCTTTTAGGAAAACCTGCGGCAGCCAATCGCTTTTAGAAGCACCGAGCAGGGCTGCCTGTGCGTTGATTTGCCGTTCGGCCTGCCGGATATCCGGACGACGGAGCAGCAAGTCGGCAGGAATACCTATGCCTACAGGTTCCATATAGTCGGGAAGTTTGCCGTTCTGTTCCAATGTGGGACGAAGGTCTTGGGGATAAGTTCCGAGCAGAATGGCCAGAGTGGTGATGTATTGATTGATACCTGCCTCCAGTTGGGGAACAGACGCTTTGGTACTGTAATATACAGACTTGGCTTGAGACACATCCAGTTTGGAAACCAATCCGGTCTTGTAGCGCACTTGGGTAATCTCAAGCACTGCGGCTTGCGTATTGCAATTGCGGATGACCACATTTAATTCCTGCTGTAATTCACGCAGCCCGATGTAGGCCGATGCTACCTGCGCGCATAGCGATATCATGACAGAGGTATACTCTTCCTTGCTGGCGGCAAAATTTTCACGTTGCGCTTTTACCCGTTGCCGGATACTGCCGAATATATCCAGTTCCCAGCTTGCATTGAGCGAGGCGCTGTATGCCCCGGTTATGGATTGCGGTGCTTCACTTACATTGCCGCTGCTTTGTTGGCGTGCCCATCCGCCATTCAGGGAAACGGAAGGGAAGAAACTCCCCCGCTCTATCCGCCAATTGGCTTTAGCCATATCCATGCGGTCTATGGCTGAAAGCACCGAAAAATTCCCGGCAGATGCCGTTGCTATCAGCGAATCGAGCATCGGATCGCCAAAGGCTTTCCACCATTTATCGTCTACCGGCTGTATTTGGCTGCCGAACAGATTATCGTCTCCGGGAATGGTATGGGCAGTGCCGGTTCCCCAGCCTTGCGGAAGCGGCTTTTCCAAGTAGCTATTGCCTTTTTGCGCCCATGCCGCAAAAGAGAAACATAGAATGAGCAATGTACTGCTCCAAGCTTTTAGAGTCATAAAAAAAGGTTTAAGTTGTTATTTTATGGGATTGATAACAACCTAAACCTTTATTTGTTTATCGCGATTCTTGCGGAATTTATTCAGCGTCTGCTGCTTTCTTTCTGCTTCTTGTCGTCTTTTCCTTTACCGGTTCCTCTTTCACTTCCGGAGCGATACCTGCCAGTTCCGGGTCAATCATGATACGTCCGCAGTACTCGCAAACGATGATTTTCTTACGTGAACGGATGTCCAGTTGTCTTTGGGGCGGGATCTTGTTGAAACAGCCGCCACAAGCATCGCGCTGTACGTAAACGATACCCAGGCCGTTGCGTGAGTTCTTGCGGATACGCTTGAAGGATTGAAGCAGACGCGGCTCTATTTTAGTTTCGAGTTCTTTGGCTTTGTCTCTCAGCTTTTCTTCTTCCTGTTTGGTTTCGGAGATGATTTCGTCCAGCTCATTCTTCTTTACTTCAAGGTCTTTTTGTCTTTCTTCCAAGGCAGCGGTGCTGTCTGCGGCTTCCTGAGACTTGACTTCTTCATCGGCAGAGAACTCTTTGATTCTCTTTTCGCAGAGTTCGATTTCCAAGGTCTGGAACTCGATTTCTTTGCTCAGGAAGTCATACTCGCGGTTGTTGCGTACATTTTCCTGCTGCTCTTTATATTTGGCTACAGAAGCCTTTGCGGTTTCGATTTCCACTTTCTTCGTTGCAATAGCAGATTTCAAATCGGCAACTTCCGACTGGATTCTTTCGATGCGGGTGCTCAGACCGGCAATTTCATCTTCCAAGTCTTGCACTTCCAAAGGAAGCTCGCCTCTCAACGTCTTGATTTCATCAATTTTAGACAACATGGTCTGTAGCTGGAACAAGGCTTTCAATTTCTGTTCCACTGTCAATTCCTGGGGATCTTTTTTTGCTTCTTTAGCCATTTTAATTACATGTATTTTATGGGATTTGTATTTATCTTGCTTTGTTGTACTTCAACATTAGGAAATAAATCCCGGATTATTGTATAAAATATTTCTTTTGTATATTGTTCGCTTTCATAATGCCCTATCTCTGCCAGCAGAATATCCGTGTCATGGCCGAAATAATCGTGATACTTTATTTCACCCGTGATGAAAACGTCCGCACGGTTGCGTATGGCAAGCGGCATGAGAAAAGCTCCTGCACCGCCACACAAGGCAACGGTCTGTATCTCCCGCCCGGTGAGCCTGTTGTGTTTCAGACAACCCACTTCAAAGGTTTTCTTGATACGCTTTAGGAACTCCAACTCGGTTTCCGGAGTTTCCAATTCGCCGATAACGCCTGCTCCGGCTTGTTGCCAGGAGTTCTGCAACGGATATAAATCAAATGCAGGTTCTTCGTACGGATGTGCGGCAAGTAACGCTTTGATAACTTCTGCTTTCCGGTAAGTCGGCAAAATGGTTTCGATACGCGTTTCCTTTTGCACATGCAGCTCGCCGATTTTTCCGCAATAAGGATTGGCGCTTTCAAGAGCACGGAACATCCCCTCGCCTTCTACATTGTAGCTGCACGAATCATAATTGCCGATACATCCGCATCCGGCAGATGCCAATGCTGTGCGTACTTCTTCCGCCCGGGTTGCAGGAACAAATGTAACCAATTTCAGCAAAGCGTTTTCCTTAGCTTCCAGTACACGTACATTCTTCAATCCGATTTTTTCGGCAATCTTGAAATTCACTCCTTCCGGCGCATTATCCAGATTAGTGTGGGCGGAATAAATGACAATGTCGTTCTTGATAGCTTTCAAGATACAACGCTCCACGTAATCTTTTCCCGTAATGGATTTATAACCCTTAAAAATAAGCGGATGATGCGATATCACAAGATTATATCCTAACGCAATCGCTTCATCCAGCACGGCTTCAGTAACGTCAAGACACAACAAAGCCCCTGTTGCTTCCGCATCTGTCAATCCGATTTGCAGGCCGGCATTATCAAATCCGTCCTGCAATGGCAGAGGCGCGAACCGTTCAAGGGCGCTTACTATCTCCTTAATTTTCATTATCAGTAGAAAATTTGGTTGCAAAGATATAAAAAAGTAGCGAATTACGGCTTACTTTTACCTTTTTTTTCTACCATGACCGGCCGTAGCTTTCCATAAGCGTCGAAAGACTTACGCGAAGCCAGTGAAATGGTTATCATCAGCGAAAGCATGGATGCCGTAAATGTGATAACCATAATCATCATCTGATATTTGATGGCGACATTCGGACTGCTTCCCCCTAATATCTGTCCGATCATTGTTCCGGGAAACGCCACCAAGCCCATGACGGAGATATTGGCGATGAGCGGACTGAATGCCTTGATAATAGCCTGACGGATAAACGGTGCCTGCGCCTCTGTGCGGGTAGCCCCGTTGCCAAGCAGATAGCGGTAAAGCTGTTGCTCGCGTTTCAATCCGCTATAATAGGTATTCAGGGCTATAACATTGCTGGATAGCATGTTTCCCATCAGTATGCCGAAAATAGGGATGAAGTATTGAGCGCTGAATACATTTTCAAGACGCAACACGATTCCTATAAAATACATCCCCACGCATACTACGCTACATAGGAAACCTACGGATATAGGTATCAGCAGTATCTTGCGCTTCAGTTGTGTGCGCGCCAGTGCCGTTTGCGAAGCTACGAGTATCATGACGATTACCCACAGGAAATTAATCCACGGATTATTCCAAAGAAAAAGGTATTTCAGATAAATGCCGATGAAGAAAAGCTGCACAATCATGCGTGCCGTACCGATAAGGGTTGCACGTAGCAGGCCGGTCTTGAATTTCCATATATAGAATAATGGGATTGACAGCAAGAGCAGTCCGATGCCCAGGCTGAGGTATGATATGTCGATAGTTCCCATGAATACTTTGAATTAGCGGGTAAATATGAAAACCAATACAGATGCAATAATAATGCAAACTCCCATAACAATCAGCATCATGCGTACGGTATGTTTCTGTTCGGAACATTCCTTTTGCCGGGTAAGTCTGGTTATTTTCTCCATGTCTTCTGCGGTTGTGTTGTGGGGCATGCCGCACCCTTTGTGCATTTTATCCAAACGCTCGTTGAGACGTTCCCGGCGAAGAAGGCGTAAATTGCGGTTCTCCTTATCACGGCGTATCATATCAAAAACAAATCCGGCAAAACTCATGGCTTTATTTTTATCAGGTTTATTACATTATTATATGTCTGTCGCATCCTTTGGCGAAACCCATGTCGTGCGATACTGCCAGTACGGCGGTTCCCTTTCGGGTTTGATGCCGTAAAAAGGCAAGAACTCTTTCCGTAGAGCCCGAATCGAGTGCCGAAGTTGGCTCGTCCACAATGATTAACGGCTTGTTGGTCATGGAAGCTACAGCTATCATCATACGTTGGCGTTGGCCGCCGGATATCTCATTTACACGTTTATAGTATAGCTCTCTTTCCAAACCTAATTCTTCAAAGCAATTGAATAGTTGAATTTCGGAGAACGGTGTGGCTCGATTGGCTTTCAGGCTGAAAGGCAGTTGTATCATGTCTTTTACCCATTCTAACGGTAGTGCCAATTCTTGTGGAATCCAGGCTATTTGTTTGCGAATAAGGTCTATGCTGTTTTTATCCGATACGATGTCATTGACCGTAATGCGTCCTTCTTTTAATGGAGTAAACCCCAGTATGGCATTGAGAAGAGATGTTTTTCCACACCCCGACGAGCCGGAAATGCTGGCAATCTCTCCCCTCTCCAATTGCAGGTTGAAGTTGGAGAATAGCACATCATTACCGTATGCAATACTGGCATCCTCTATTTGTAGCATAAATAAATTCTTTAGTCGTTAGTTGCAAAGGTAAGGAAAAAAGATTTGCATACATAACTTTATACTTTTATCTTTGTGTCACTAATTAATTCGGGAGAAAAAGTATGATACAGAACGAACGGGATTGCCGCCATGAACATGTGCTGGGCGTGGCAAGGCAAATGATGACTGCCGCACGCACAGCTCCTAAAGGGAAAGGTGTAGATGTAATAGAAGCAGCACTGGTTACAGGAGAAGACCTGAAAAAGCTTTCAGAAAAAATGAATGCTATGGCAGAAGAACTGGGTATGAAGTTCTTTCTGCGTGATGCGGCAAATGTCCTGCAGGCAGAATGTGTCGTTATAATAGGTACGCGCGAGCAGGCGCAGGGATTGAACTGCGGTCATTGTGGCTTTCCTACTTGTGCCGGGCGTACGGAGGGTGTGCCATGTGCCTTGAATACGGTTGATGTGGGGATTGCCGTCGGCTCCGCTTGTGCCACGGCTGCCGACATGCGGGTAGATACCCGGGTAATGTTCTCTGCCGGACTGGCCGCACAGCGAATGAACTGGCTGAAAGATTGCAAGACTGTATTCGCCATTCCGGTCAGTGCCTCTTCCAAGAACCCGTTCTTTGACAGGAAGCCTAAGGAAGAAAAGAAATAAAATGCATTGCCGAATCTGAAGTTGAGAACGGGAAACGTAAAGTTGAACTTTAGCGGCGTAGAGTTGAACTTCAGAACTCTAAAGTGGCACTTTAGAAATGCAGAATAGAACTTTGCGTAAATTAAGATTAGGGAGCATCGGTATTCAGGCTTCATTATCTTACTTGACGAATTAAATAACTTAGAATTGATATGGGATATTTTGTTGGAATTCCATTGGGCGGAGCTGCCGAAAAGGACTGTCAGGTGCGTTTCGGTAAGAACATGACCTTTCAAGTGGAAACGCGCGCTCCTCACCTGCCGGCGGAGTGGGCATTGCAGAGTGGCGTACAGCTTACATGGCCTCATGCGGATACGGATTGGGCCTATATGCTTGAAGAAGTGCAGCAATGTTTTATTGCCATTGCTTCCGAGATAGCCAAGCGGGAGTTGCTGTTGATTGTAACTCCGGAACCTGAAGAGGTAAGAAAGCAAATTTCCGCGACAGTGGATATGGATAATGTTCGCTTCCTGAAATGTGAAACGAATGATACCTGGGCACGCGACCATGGAGCTGTCACTATGGTAGATACGGACGGTCCGTCTCTGCTTGATTTTACTTTTAATGGCTGGGGACTGAAGTTTGCTTCGGATAAAGATAATCAAATTACACGTCGGGCTGTTGAAGCCGAAATCTTAAAAGGCCGGTATATAAACCGTTTGGGCTTTGTGCTGGAAGGCGGCTCCATTGAGAGTGACGGCATGGGAACATTGCTTACCACTTCAGAATGCCTGTTGTCGCCTAACCGTAACGGCCAGTTGAATAAGGTGGAGATTGAGGAGTATCTTCGGTCTACATTCCATCTTGAACGGGTACTTTGGCTGGATTACGGTTATCTGGCCGGAGATGATACGGACAGTCATATAGATACGCTTGCCCGTTTTTGTTCGCCGGATACGATTGCCTATGTGCAGTGCAGGGACGTGAATGACGAGCATTATGAGGAGCTGCACCGAATGGAAGAACAGCTTAAAACGTTCCGGACACTTGCCGGAGAACCTTATAGACTGTTGGCATTGCCGATGGCCGATAAGATAGAAGCGGAGGGCGAAAGGCTGCCGGCTACGTATGCCAACTTCTTGATAATGAATGATGCAGTGTTATATCCCACATATAACCAGCCGGAGAATGATATGCATGCCAAAGAGGTGTTGCAAATGGCTTTTCCCAAGCATGAAATTGTAGGTGTAGACTGCCGTGCTTTGATAAAACAACATGGCTCGCTGCATTGTGTCACGATGCAATATCCGGTAGGAGTAATCAGATAAAGGTATGAAAGTTATCAATTTCGTTTTTTGTGGGATATTTGTAGCCATGTATATAGCAGGTTGGCTCTTTCCTAAGTTTCGGCGGTATATTAAAAAGAATATATGGTTGGATAACTTACCGGGAGTGTTGGAGCTTATCTTCTTTATAAATCTCTCCGAATATCTTTTTGTAGAGCAATGGAATTGGGAATATGGCGAGGTTCTTTCCTGGCTTGCTCCTGTTCTTATCGTTTTGGTAACTTCTTATTGGTGGGATAGATTAGACCGGAAAAATAAAAAACATTTAAAAGAAATATAGATTATGAGAAAAATAAAAGTCGGTATTATTCAGCAGGCCAATGTGGCGGATATGCGCATTAATCTGATGAATCTGGCCAAGAGTATCGAATCGTGTGCAGCTCATGGTGCACAATTAGTGGTGTTGCAGGAGTTGCATAACTCACTCTATTTTTGCCAGACGGAGAATACACAACTGTTTGATTTGGCGGAACCTATTCCCGGACCATCGACCGGTTTCTATTCGGAGCTGGCGGCTGCCAACAACATAGTATTGGTAACTTCATTGTTCGAAAAGCGTGCTCCGGGACTGTATCATAATACGGCCGTTGTGTTTGAGCGTGACGGTAGCATTGCCGGGAAATACCGCAAGATGCACATCCCTGATGATCCGGCCTATTATGAGAAGTTTTATTTCACTCCCGGAGATTTGGGCTTCGAACCTATCCAAACGTCTTTGGGAAAATTGGGCGTTTTGGTTTGTTGGGACCAGTGGTATCCCGAAGCAGCACGTCTCATGGCGCTGAAAGGAGCTGAATTATTGATTTATCCTACCGCCATCGGCTGGGAAAGCAGCGATACTGATGATGAGAAAGTCCGCCAACTCAACGCATGGATAATCTCGCAACGCGGACATGCCGTAGCAAACGGACTCCCGGTTATTTCGGTAAATCGTGTGGGACACGAGCCAGATCCCTCTATGCAAACAAATGGCATCCAATTTTGGGGGAACAGTTTTGTGGTTGGACCGCAAGGTGAGTTTTTGGCACAGGCAGGCAATGAGCAGCCGGAAAATATTGTGGTGGAAGTGGATTTGGAACGTTCGGAGAATGTCCGCCGTTGGTGGCCATTCCTGCGCGATCGCAGAATTGACGCCTATGAGGGATTGACAAAACGTTTTTTAGACTGAGGGTTTGTTTGAATTCTATAAGAAAAGAATTCTCAAAAGCATGCTGAATAAAAATCAGGCAAGTTCCGAAGAAAGGAGCGCTTCTATTTAAATGTAACTTTTTTGTTCATCAGGAAGTTGACTCCGCCATATACAAATAATCCTAAGAACTGGGCGAGGTATTCATTACAGTTCAATCCCTCTACCAAGCCGATGAGGAAAAGGAATTGCGCACAATAAGCCATTCCGAAAGCTATGGAAAAGAGCAACACTTGCCGCCAAGTGTTGCTCTTCTTTTCTGTTGGGAATACCCAATACTTGCACCAGATAAAGTTATGAGTCTGTGCCAGTATATATGCAGTGACATTGGAGAGCATGTAATTAATGTCCAACTCATCCATCATTACCCAGATGGTGATTGCTGTTATCAAGGCGTTTAATGTACCGATTACTGCAAAACGGCAAATACGTGTGGACTCTTTCACTCTCTCCTATTCTCTTGTTTTTATTCTTTTACCTCCACAATAAGGTTAAGCTCGTCCAATTGTTTTTGGTCGATAACCGAAGGTGCATCCAGCATAACATCGCGACCGGAATTATTCTTCGGGAACGCAATGCAGTCACGAATACTGTCAAGACCGGCAAAGATACTTACCCAACGGTCGAGGCCGTAAGCCAAACCACCATGAGGAGGTGCGCCGAATTTGAAGGCATTCATCAGGAAACCGAATTGTTCTTCAGCCTTTTCCGGTGTGAATCCCAATATCTCAAACATCTTGGCCTGCAATTGAGCATCATGGATACGAATCGAACCGCCACCGACTTCAATACCGTTACATACCATATCATAAGCATCGGCACGAACGGCTGCAGGATCTGTGTCCAACAAAGGAATATCTTCATCTTTCGGATGGGTAAACGGATGATGCATAGCCATCAGGCGGCCTTCTTCTTCGCTCCATTCAAACATCGGGAAGTCAACTATCCAAAGCAATGCAAACTTATTCTTGTCGCGTAAGCCTAATTGGTTACCCATTTCAAGGCGAAGCTCATTCAGTTGCTTACGGGTCTTCATTACGTCATCACCGCTCAAAATAAGAATCAAATCGCCCGGTTTTGCACCGAAAGCGGCTTTCATCTCTTGCAGCACCTCTTGCGTGTAGAATTTATCGACACTTGATTTCACAGTGCCATCAGCTTCTACACGGGCATATACCATTCCTTTGGCTCCAATTTGCGGTTTCTTTACGAATTCGGTCAAGGCATCCAGTTGCTTGCGGGTGTAGCTTGCAGCGCCTTCCGCACAGATACCACCGATGTATGCGGCATTGTCGAATACAGAGAAACCATGACCTTTCATGATATCCATTAACTCTACGAACTTCATGCCGAAGCGCAAATCAGGTTTGTCGCTACCGTAATATTTCATAGCATCTGCCCATGGCATACGTTGGAACGGTTCGGTCAACTCAACACCGCGCAGTTCTTTGAAGAGGTATTTTGCCATACCTTCGAAAAGTTCGATTACATCGTCCTGCTGTACGAAAGACATTTCACAGTCGATCTGTGTAAATTCCGGTTGACGGTCGGCACGGAGGTCCTCATCGCGGAAACATTTTGCGATTTGGAAGTAACGGTCAAAACCCGAAACCATCAGCAACTGTTTCAATGTTTGAGGGCTTTGCGGCAATGCGTAGAATTGTCCCGGATTCATGCGTGAAGGAACGACAAAATCGCGTGCACCTTCCGGTGTAGAACCGATGAGAAGAGGAGTCTCTACTTCAATGAATCCTTTGCTGTCCAGGTATTTACGCACTTCAATAGTCATCTTATGGCGTAATTCCAAATTCTTGCGTACTGCTGCACGGCGTAAATCCAGATAACGGTATTTCATACGGATATCGTCACCGCCGTCTGTATTGTCTTCAATTGTAAAAGGAGGAGTTAAGGCTGAATTCAGCACATTCAATTCCGATACGATGATTTCGATATCTCCCGTAGGAATGTTTTTGTTTTTGCTGAAACGTTCGTTGACCGTTCCTACTATTTGAATTACGAACTCACGGCCCAAGCGGTTGGCCTGTTCGCAAAGTTCGGCATCTACTTCTTCATTAAACACTAATTGGGTGATTCCGTAACGGTCGCGGAGGTCTACGAATGTCATGCCGCCCATTTTACGGCTGCGCTGTACCCAACCTGCCAGCGTCACTTGCTTATTAACGTCGGAGATACGCAATTCTCCACAGGTGTGTGATCTATACATCTTATTATTTACTATTTTACAATTTACTGTTTACTGTTTGGCGATGCAACATCAGAGATGTACCATTGCTAAAAACGGATAAATATCGTGCAAAAATACATAAAACATATTACAGACGTATCAAAACAGATAAGTTTATTTTTAAAAAGCGACTTTATATAATAGCCGGACAGAAAAATATCAATCTTCCATACAGTTCCGGCTCTCTTGCAGAAGGCGTTAGTTCTTTCTAAGTTTTTTAATCTGTTCTTTGCCTTTATCCAATATCATTCTGTTTGTATGGGTAATATCTTCCAGAATGGCTTCGTTTATTTGTTTCAAGCCATTGATGTAGTCCTGGGCGCGCTGCAATACATTCGAGGAATCTTTTTCCACATTCTTGGGCACAATGACCTGCAATCCTCTTTTGATTATGTTTACGTCGATGTTCTCTCCCATTATCATCGGATCTCCATCGAAATGTATAACCCCTTGTTTGGAACGATGGATGCGGAGCGTCTTACAGCGGAAAGTCTTTATACGGCTATTCTGGTCGATAGTCTTGTTGAACAACTGGAATGATAATGCCGGTACATCCAATACGGTAAAAGGCTCCAGAATTGTAACGTCCAGCAATCCGTCATTTAATGTGGCTTGCGGAGTGATATAAGCATTATTCCCATACTGTGAGGCATTGCCGCATGCTATCAGGAAAGCCTTGTATCGCAGTGTGCTGCCATCCATTTCCAATTCGTATGTCTCCGGTTTATATTTTAGGCTTTCAAGCAATGTCTTCTCCAGATATATGAGCGGACCTCTTCTGCCGGCTTTGGAAAACTGCAGGCTGACAAATGCGTCGAACCCTACCCCGCAGGTACAGAAGAAAGGAACATCATTGATTTTGCCATAGTCAATAATGTCTATCAATCCTTCGTTGATGATGTTGATTGCTTTTTTGGCATCCATAGGGATTTGCAGATGGCGTGCAAGCCCGTTTCCCGAACCGCATGGAATGATTCCCAATGCAGTTTTGGTATGTACCAGTGAGCGTGCTATTTCATTAATAGTTCCGTCTCCGCCGATAGCAACAACGGCAAAAGCTTCTTCTTTAGCTTTTAGGGCGGCTATTTCAACTGCGTGCCCCGCCCGTTCCGTATAGATTACTTCCGGTATATACCGGCTTTTATCCAACTTTTCATCAAGCCATTTCAATATTTGCTCCTTACCCTGAGTACCGGATATGGGGTTTATTATAAATGATATTTTCTTTTTACTATCGTCCATTTAAACGGATATTACTATAGGAAATTTCTTCATGCAAAAGTAATATAAATCCTTTAAATTTTAACCATATGAATCTCTTAAAACGAGTTAGGGCAGATTTTTTAGAGTAAATGAAACAGATAACAACATATTTTGCTATCTTTGCCCCCTGTTTTTAAGAACTTGTTTTTAATAGGATTAATATTCATTATATAAAAGACATTTCATGGGTTTACTGCAAGACAAATTCGCGAAATATGATTTGCCGCAACAATTTATGGCAAAAGGGGTATACCCGTATTTCCGCACGATTAACAGCCATCAGGATACAGAGGTAATGATGGATGGCAAAAAAGTTCTGATGTTCGGTTCAAACGCATATATGGGACTGACATATGACAAGCGAATCATTGACGCTTCGATAGCTGCCACTGAAAAATATGGTACAGGGTGTGCCGGTTCCCGCTTTTTGAATGGTACTCTTGATATACATGTTGAACTGGAAAAAGAATTGGCCGAGTTCGTAGGAAAAGACGAAGCGCTCTGTTTTTCTACCGGTTTTACTGTGAACGAGGGCATTATTCCCGCAGTGGTAGGACGTGGTGACTATATCATCTGCGATGACCGCGACCACGCTTCTATTGTAGACGGACGCCGCCTTTCGTTCGCCACACAGTTAAAGTATAAGCACAATGACATGGAAGACCTTGAAAAAGAGCTTCAGAAGTGCGAACCGGATGCGGTGAAACTGATTATTGTAGATGGTGTATTCTCAATGGAAGGCGATTTGGCCAACCTGCCGGAAATCGTTCGTCTGAAAAAGAAATATAATGCCAGCATTTATGTGGATGAAGCTCACGGATTAGGTGTATTCGGTAAGCAGGGCCGCGGTGTATGCGATCATTTCGGAGTGACCGAAGATATTGACTTGATAATGGGAACATTCAGCAAGTCATTGGCTTCTATCGGTGGTTTTATTGCTGGCGACAAGGAGGTTATCAACTGGTTGCGCCACAATGCCCGCTCTTATATATTCCAGGCAAGTAGTACGCCGGCGGCAACGGCAGCGGCTCGTGAAGCACTGCACATTATTAAATCCGAACCGGAACGTATCCAACGTCTGTGGGATATCACTAACTATGCATTGAAGAGTTTCCGTGATGCAGGTTTTGAGATTGGTGAAACAGAGTCGCCCATTATACCTTTGTATGTGCGTGATACGGAAAAGACCTTTGTCGTAACAAAGATGGCTTTTGATGAAGGCATCTTTATCAATCCGGTTATACCGCCTGCATGCGCTCCTCAGGATACATTGGTACGTGTGGCATTAATGGCTACCCATACTAAAGAACAAGTGGATTATGCAGTTGAGAAGTTGACAAAATGCTTTAGGGAATTGGGGATAATCAAGTAAAGGAACAATTTGAAGCAAAGATAAAAGCCGTTTAATCGTGAATCGGTTAAACGGCTTTCTTTTTATAAACCCATTTAAACTAACCAAACAACATGAAAAAACAAATTCTGATTTTTACTGCTGTTGTATGTGGAATGACTTGTACTACAACTGCTTATGCGCAATTTAAAATTGGTGGTAAGAAAATCAATGTAGGTAAGGTTGTTCAAGCCGGTACGGATGCTGCTAAAGCTATAACTCTTTCGGATGCTGATATTGCAGCTATGAGTAGGGAGTATATGCAATGGATGGATACTCACAATCCTTTGACGAAGCCTGATACGGAATATGGCAAGCGCCTGGAGAAACTGACCGGACATATCAAAGAAGTGGATGGTTTGAAAGTGAATTTTGGGGTTTATGAAGTGGTTGACGTAAACGCTTTTGCCTGCGGTGACGGCAGCGTACGTATTTGCGCCGGATTAATGGATATTATGACGGATGATGAAGTAATGGCTGTAGTAGGCCATGAGATAGGTCACGTAATTCATACGGACTCCAAAGATGCAATGAAGAGCGCATATCTTCGTTCTGCCGTGAAGAATGCTGCGGGTGCTGCGAGTTCTACCGTGTCAAAGCTGACCGACTCCGAGTTGGGAGCTATGGCGGAAGCCTTGGCTGGTGCGCAATATTCGCAGAAGCAGGAAACGGAAGCGGACGATTACGGTTTTGAATTTTCTATAAAGCATAATTTGGATCCTTATGCCATGTATAATGCATTGAATAAACTGCTGGAACTTTCAGCGGACGCTCCCAAAGAATCTAAATTCCAAAAGATGTTTTCATCTCATCCGGATACGGCAAAACGAGTAGCCCGTGCTAAGGAGAAAGCTGATGAATATATGAAAAACAAGCAATAAGAGGTTGCATTTCCAAATTACAGAAAGAGGCGGGATTCCATTTGAATTCTGCCTCTTTTCTTTATAATAAAAGAATAAAATGTACTTTTGCTTCAAATTATTGACTTTACTTATCCGATTGCTTTGATATTGGTTTTATTTTAGTATGTTTGCTGTTATTATTAATGAAAAGCATAACATTTGAATGAAAAAGCAAGATTTCCTTTTCGTTTTCATCCTAATCGTAATCTTCTTACCTTTTTTCGTGAGTGATGCAGTTTACGGCTGGTATAAGTCTTTCAATGCCGCACATGGTATGGTAATGAGTTTCTTGAAATTCGGAGTGCTTGCTACTTTAGGTGAGATGCTGGGGCTTCGCATCAGTGCCGGAGTATATAACAGAAAAGGATTTGGAGTGCTTTCCCGTGCGGTCGTATGGGGTATCTTAGGCATGGGAATCAATATGGCGATGATTGTATTTTCTAAAGGTGTGCCGCAGTTCATGGAGTATATGGGGATGGCGGATGCTTCGGCGATAATTAACGGCGATTGCTGTTTGGACAAGTTATGGATTGCTTTGGCTGTATCTGTTGCCATGAACACAATCTTTGCTCCTGTATTTATGACATTTCATAAGATAACGGATACACACATTCTGGATTGTGGCGGTTCGCTCCGCAGCCTTATTACCCCTATTCCGATGGCGCGTATCATTACGCATCTTAATTGGGATACGCAATGGAATTTTGTTTTTAAGAAAACGATTCCTTTTTTCTGGTATCCGGCTCATACCATTACTTTCTTGTTGCCGGATGAGGTAAGAGTTTTGTTTGCCGCTATCTTGGGCGTTGCGCTCGGGGTACTGCTGGCTATTGCTGCAAGGATGAAATAATGGTTCTCTATTTCCATACCGTTGCCAATGCTTTTTACTGTGAGATAAAGTTCATCTCCCCGTTGCTCCCAATATTTGTATACCAGTGTAGCCATATTAATGGAAGAGGCATCTCCACCCTCTTCCAGTTTGATACCCTGCATTTTTCCCGGTTGCCCTTCGATAGGCATTATCCATGAGCCAATGATAGAGTCCTTGCTTTTCTTTTCATTACAAGCAGACATTGCAATAACCAATACGGCGGTTGCCAATAAAAGTCTTTTTATACTATATATTTTTAAAAGTGAGTCAATGTATTTTCGTTATGGCAGATGCGATATTAATGCCGGGCTCATCTTCGGTGATCGTGTATGAAACCTCTAATGTATCTCCTATTAATAGTCCTTTTTCCAAGGCTATATTCCGATCCATTGTACTTATATATAAGGTGTCCTTTTTCGAGGTAACCATTGTAAACCCATTCATGGTAGCATCCATGACTATGCCTTGTGCTTGATGTACGGAATCGTTAATCTCTTCTGTGCCGAGCTCGGCATTTTCTTGTTCCATAGTTCCGGCTTTATTTTTGCAGGAAGCACATCCCAACAAGATAATGGAAACAAATAAAAAAGGTTTAGTCAACTTCATATTCTCTGATTTTATTAAGATTATTTCTACAAAAATAGATATAAAAGAGAATGTATCAAAGAGGCAGAGAATAATTAACCGTTCCTGTATATTGTATTTCAGATATTTATAATTTTATTTCAGATAAAGTTATAAAAATATTTGGTCTATATCAAAAAAGATTTTACCTTTGCACTCGCTTTTAAGAAGTAAAGCACTCGGGGTGTAGCGCAGTCCGGTTAGCGCACCTGCTTTGGGAGCAGGGGGTCGTGGGTTCGAATCCCGCTACCCCGACTGATAAGAATCAAGGAGTTACAGCAAAATGTAGCTCCTTTTTTGTTGCTCGAATGGGCGGTTGTATTGACGGCTTAACGTAGAAATCCGATTCGACTATAATTTTCGTGGTTCAGGGGATGTTTAACCCTAAGGGGTTCTTGTTGCTATGTATAAATTATGGCGGGTTACAATAATCCATTAGACCTTATTTCGCATTTATTACTGCCTTTGACTGCAAATAATAATTCGTCAGACATCTGTTGCCCTTTCGTTAAACAGCCGTCTAACGCAAAGATAACAGATGTCTGACGCAAGGGCAATAACTGTTTAACGAATTAAGAATAGTAGCCGGACTATTTGTTGGCGATACATTTTCCTATTATCTATAGAGACTTTCCTCATTCTTTATGAGTTATCAAGAACATTACATCTTTAAATAAAAGTCTTTGGTCAGCGCAATGTACTCCGGGGTAAATTGTTCGTGTTTCTCTCCTTCTATATAAAGACTGTCCTCAATACATGATATGCTTTGCTGGCCGAAAGTCAGCAACACGCGCCGGCAAGGTTTTCCGGGTTTGGTAAAAACATGCAAACGGCGATGTGGATGAAAATTATATTTCCAGGCCGTATCAATCACTGTCCTTTCAACTTCGGCCGGAATGATAATGCTTATAACTCCCTGTTCCGATAATAAGTGCGCCGAATGCCCAAAAAGAAGTTCATAGTTCAGCTCACTCGTGTGCCGTGCCATGCAGCGCTGATTGTCAGGGCATCTCAGGGCGTCAACAAAATAAGGCGGGTTGGAAACAATCAGGTCGAATTTATCTTCCGGGTGATACTTGCGGAAGTCGCAGCATACAACTTCCATCCGATTGCTCCAGGGGGACGATTGAATATTCTCTTGGGCTTGTGCCGCCGCTGCCGGATCTATCTCGACAGAGGTAATTACCGCTTCCGGATTACGCTGTGCTAATTGTAAGGATATTAAGCCACTACCCGCTCCTACATCAAGAATCCGTTTAACATCTTGAACCGGAGCCCACGCTCCTAATAACACCCCGTCTGTACCTACCTTCATGGCACATTTGTCGTGTCGGACGGTAAATTGTTTGAACTGAAAATAAGGATTCGGCATATTTGTCTTTGTTAATCGGACTCAAAAATAATCAAAGCCGACAAAATAACGGCAATTTTGGCATCGTTTTTGTCTTTTTAAAGAAAGGACACCCGTTTATACAGAAGAAATAGCTAACTTTGCAAGCGCCTTATTGGTCTGCCAATATGACATAAACTAAAAAGAATGAAATGAAGAAAAGAAATTACTTTAGTGATATCGAAGATAGGAATGAAAATGCATTTTCTGTAATTGCTGATTTTGAGGGGAATGAAGAACAATTGATGGATATTGAGGTTGATGAAATCCTTCCGGTATTGCCTCTTCGGAACATGGTTTTGTTTCCGGGTGTGTTTATGCCGGTATCCGTTGGAAGAAAGTCTTCCTTAAAATTGGTGCGTGAGGCAGAAAAGAAAAGTTCATATATAGCTGTAGTGTGTCAGAAAGCCGCTGATACGGAGGAGCCTGTACTTGAGGACTTGCATACAATCGGTACGGTTGCCAAGATTGTCCGTGTATTGGAAATGCCGGATCAGACAACGACTGTTATTCTGCAAGGTTCCAAACGCATTGAGTTGAAAGAAATAATGGAAGTGGCTCCTTATTTGAAAGGGCGTGTAACTACCCTCAATGAAGAGATACCTGCTAAAGATGACAAGGAATTTCAGGCATTGGTAGAAGCATGTAAGGATTTGACCGTGCGTTACATAAAATCCTCGGAAATGTTTCCGCAAGATTCTGCATTTGCCATCAAAAACATTAATAACCCGATGTTTTTGGTAGATTTTATCTGTACCAATCTGCCCTTGAAGAAGGATGAAAAGATAGAGTTGCTGCGTATTGACGCATTGCGTGCCCGCACTTATCGCTTGCTTGAGATTTTGAATCGGGAAGTGCAGCTTGCCGAGATTAAGGAGTCTATCCAAATGCGCGCCCGCGAGGATATAGACCAGCAACAGCGCGAATATTTCCTGCAACAGCAGATTAAAACCATTCAGGATGAATTGGGTGGTGGCAGCCAGGAGCAGGAGCTGGAAGAAATGCGCAAAAAAGCTGAAACCATAAAATGGAATGAAGAAGTAAAAAGTACATTCCTGAAAGAAGTGGATAAGTTGGAGCGCATGCATCCGCAATCGCCCGATTACAGTGTGCAACTGAACTACTTGCAGACTATGATGAGTTTGCCGTGGGGCGTTTATACAACGGATAATCTGAACCTGACTAATGCAGAGAAGACGTTGAATAAAGACCATTACGGCTTGGAGAAGGTAAAAGAGCGTATATTGGAGCACCTTGCCGTATTGAAGCTGAAAGGAGATATGAAGTCGCCTATCATCTGTCTGTATGGTCCTCCGGGTGTGGGTAAGACCTCTTTGGGGCGCTCTATAGCGGCTGCTTTGAAGCGGAAGTATATCCGTATGTCCTTGGGTGGCGTACATGATGAAGCGGAAGTACGCGGACACCGCAAGACGTATATCGGAGCAATGCCCGGACGTATTATCAAGAGTCTGGTTAAAGCCGGTTCTTCCAATCCCGTATTTATATTGGACGAGATAGACAAGGTGAGTGCCGACCGTCAGGGCGACCCTTCTTCCGCTCTGCTCGAAGTGCTTGATCCGGAACAGAATACTACGTTCCACGACAACTTCCTGGATGTGGATTATGACTTGTCGAAGGTGATGTTCATTGCTACCGCCAATAATCTGAACACAATTCCGGGGCCGTTGCTCGACCGTATGGAGTTGATTGAAGTAAGCGGCTACATAACCGAAGAAAAGATAGAAATTGCCCGTCGCCACTTGGTTCCGAAAGAGCTGGAAGCAAACGGTATGAAGAAGAGCGATATCAAGATTCCAAAGAATACGTTGGAAGCAATCATCGAGTCTTATACCCGTGAAAGCGGTGTACGTGAATTGGAAAAGAAGATTGGAAAAATTCTTCGCAAATCGGCTCGCCAATATGCCACGGACGGCTATTTCGCAAAAACAGAAATCAAGCCGGGCGATTTGTACGAATTCCTGGGTGCTCCCGAATATACACGCGACAAATATCAAGGCAATGAATATGCCGGTGTAGTTACGGGCTTGGCATGGACTGCTGTCGGCGGTGAGATTCTGTTTGTCGAAACCAGTCTCAGCCGCGGTAAAGGCGGTCGCTTGACACTGACCGGAAACCTGGGTGATGTAATGAAAGAATCGGCTATGCTGGCATTGGAGTATATCAAGTCTCATGCTTCGCTGCTGAATCTTGATGAAGAGATTTTCGACAATTGGAATATCCATGTTCATGTTCCCGAAGGAGCTATCCCCAAAGATGGCCCGTCGGCAGGTATAACAATGGCTACTTCGCTGGCATCCGCACTTACGCAGAGAAAAGTAAAGGCCAATCTTGCCATGACAGGCGAAATCACGCTGCGCGGAAAAGTTCTTCCCGTAGGTGGTATCAAGGAAAAGATTCTGGCTGCCAAACGTGCCGGTATCAAGGAGATTATCCTCAGCGACGAGAATCGTAAGAACATTGAAGAGATACAGGAAATTTATCTGAAAGGACTGACTTTCCACTATGTGAAAGACGTAAAAGAAGTGTTTGCCATTGCGCTGACTGATGAAAAGGTAGCTGATGCCATTGACTTGTCCGTTAAAAAAGAAAAGATAGAAAAGTAAGAAGAATGACATTTGAGTTACAGTATACAGACAGCAAGACAAATGCCCGTGCAGGTTTGATTACCACCGACCACGGACAGATTGAAACGCCTATCTTTATGCCGGTAGGTACGTTGGGAACCGTAAAAGGCGTGCATTTGACAGAGTTGAAAGAAGATATAAAGGCGCAGATAATATTAGGTAATACCTATCATCTTTATTTGCGTCCCGGATTGGATGTTATTGAAAAAGCCGGCGGATTGCACAAGTTCAACGGCTTCGACCGTCCGATGCTGACCGATAGCGGCGGTTTTCAGGTCTTTTCCTTGGCAGGTATCCGCAAGTTGCGTGAAGAAGGTGCTGAGTTCCGTTCGCACATCGACGGAAGCAAACACATTTTCACTCCGGAAAGAGTAATGGACATTGAACGCACCATCGGGGCAGACATCATGATGGCTTTTGACGAGTGTACTCCGGGTGATGCAGAGTATGCCTATGCCAAGAAGTCCATGGAAATGACGCATCGTTGGCTGGACCGTTGTATCACGCGGTTCAATGAAACGGAACCCAAATACGGCTATCATCAGGCTCTTTTCCCTATCGTGCAGGGGTGTGTTTATCCCGACCTTCGCAAGCGCTCGGCCGAGTTCATAGCCTCCAAAGGAGCCGAGGGCAATGCCATCGGCGGTTTGGCTGTGGGCGAACCTACGGAGAAGATGTACGAAATGATAGAGCTGGTGAATGAGATACTGCCGAAGGACAAGCCTCGTTATCTGATGGGGGTAGGTACACCTGTGAACATTCTGGAAGGCATCGAACGCGGAGTTGACATGTTCGACTGCGTAATGCCTACACGCAACGGACGCAACGGTATGCTGTTTACAAAAGACGGTATCATCAACATGCGTAACAAGAAATGGGAAACCGACTTCTCTCCTATTGAGGCAGACGGTGCATCTTACGTAGATACATTATATAGTAAGGCCTATCTGCGCCACCTCTTCCATGCACAGGAGTTGCTGGCCATGCAGATTGCTTCCATTCACAATCTGGCATTTTACCTTTGGCTTGCCGGTGAAGCCCGCAAGCATATTATTGCCGGTGATTTCTCTACATGGAAACCGATGATGGTACAACGTGTATCGACAAGATTATGAGAAAGATTGACTGGAAGATGCTGAAAGACATCAAGCTGCCTGTCGGGAAAAATAAGTTCCTCAAGCGGTTGGACTGGTACATCATTAAGAAGTTCCTGGGAACATACGTGTTTGCCATAGCCCTGATTATTTCTATCGCCGTAGTATTCGACTTTAATGAAAAAATGGACCGCTTCATGTCTCATGAAGCGCCATGGCAAGCCATTATCTTCGATTACTACATGAACTTCATCCCCTACTTTGCCAATCTGTTCAGTCCGCTGTTTGTCTTCATCGCAGTAATCTTCTTTACTTCCAAACTTGCGGAGAACTCGGAGATTATCGCAATGTTCTCTACGGGAATGAGTTTTAAGCGCATGCTGCGTCCTTATATGGTGTCGGCGGCTATTATCGCAATCACTACGTTCTGTCTCGGTTCGTATGTCATTCCTAAAGGCAGCGTTACGCGGCTTAATTTTGAGGACAAATACTATAAGCCCCGCAAGTCCACCACAGCCCGCAATATTCAGTTGGAGGTCGATTCGGGAGTCATTGCCTATATAGAGCGCTTTGAGGATTACAGCAAAACGGGTTACCGCTTTTCGCTCGATAAGTTCAAGGACAAGCAGTTAGTGTCCCATCTTACCGCACGCAGCATTACTTACGATACGGCAGCCGTCCACAAATGGAAGGTGAAGGACTACATGATCCGTGAAATGGACGGTATGCGCGAAAGCATCGTTAAAGGAGAGCGGCTGGATACCATTCTCTTTATGGAACCTGCCGACTTCCTCATAATGAAAAACCAGCAGGAAATGCTCACCAGCCCTCAGTTGAGCGAGTACATAGACCGGCAACGGCAACGCGGTTTTGCCAATATCAAGGAGTTCGAGATAGAATATCATAAACGCATAGCCATGTCTTTTGCCTCATTTATCCTGACGCTGATTGGCGTATCTCTTTCTTCGAAAAAGACAAAAGGCGGCATGGGATTGCACTTGGGCATAGGTTTGGGATTAAGTTTCTCGTATATCCTGTTCCAGACGATTGCCTCTACATTTGCAGTGAATGGTAATGTGCCGCCCGTCATAGCGGTATGGATACCGAACCTGCTTTATGCATTCATAGCATTCTATTTGTATAAGAAAGCGCCGAAGTAAGCAACTGTAGAAAGCTGTTGTCAAAGCATACCGCAGAATAGTGTAAAAAATAAGAAGCCGTCCCGCTCTTGTGTTTCCACAAGTGCGGGACGGCTTTTTTGTTGTATTCATTTCCTCTTTTGTTTTGTTCTTCTTTCTTTTCAGGCGGACAGACCGCCTTTATCGGAAGAATCCCCACTTTCTTCTTACAGGTTCTTTAATCCCTTCATTGCCATGCTGTGCATTGAAGCGCTTAATTCAAGTAAGCCGAAAGCTCTGCAGCAGAGATGTTTTTGGCAATAATCACACCATTTTCATCCAGTAAATAGTTAGTAAATCCGCGACCTAAGCGATATTTCTTGAATAAGCCGGAGGACTCGCCTTTAGTTTCCACGAAACAGGTGGGCGTAACTATTTGGTCCTTACGAACGGTTTCCTTAAAGATAGACTGATACTCATCGAATGAGACGGAAACCATTTCTACATTTTCATTGCGGGAAGCGGAACGAAGCACATTGCTCAAACTCGCGTTTTGCATCCGGGAGTGCGCGTCATAACTTGCCCAAAAGCTAAGCAACACATATTTGCCTTTCATGTCCGAAAGTTCGGCTAACGGTTGCCCGGCAGACATAGATTGGATTTTGAAGTCCGGGGCTATGTCACCCACATTCAAACCGCCGGTCGGTTTGTCTTTTTCTACAAAAGAAGTCAAGGAACCAATTAGTAATACAACAAAAATCCATTTTACATATTTCATGTAACACGATTTTGGTTAATACTATCCGGGACTGTCCTTTTTGGCAGTGATTTCTTCCCGGAATGTCATCTTCTCAGACCTTGCAATGAGAGGAATTCATTGATACTCAAAGCCTTTAATTCTGAAATCGGGTGCAAAGGTAAGTAATTCTTAAAGAAACTTCCAAATAAACAAGCGATTTTCTCACTTTTTCAGTGCAATTTTTTATGTTATTTAGCATAAAAGGCGGGATTTTTCCTTACTTTTGTGGCTTGTTATCCTATTAATAGACAACTTATGAAACCATTAAGTACAGAACTTATCCTGATTCGCGTAACAGGTGAAGACCGTCCGGGACTGACGGCTTCGGTTACAGAAATTCTTGCCAAGTACGATGCAACTATCCTTGACATCGGACAAGCCGACATCCATAACACCCTGTCGTTAGGTATTTTATGTAAGACGGAAGAACAACATTCCGGCTTTATCATGAAAGAGCTGCTTTTCAAGGCATCGTCCTTGGGTGTCACCATCCGTTTCTACCCTATTACAGCAAAAGAATATGAGGACTGGGTGAGCATGCAGGGCAAGAACCGTTACATTCTCACGTTGCTCGGACGTAAGTTGTCTGCCCGTCAGATTTCGGCGGTGACCCGTATTCTGGCGGAGCAAGGAATGAACATTGATGCCATCAAACGTCTTACGGGACGTATTCCGTTGGACGAATGCGATACAAAGACGCGTGCCTGCATTGAATTTTCCGTACGAGGCACCCCTAAAGACCGTATCGGCATGCAAGAAGAACTGATGCGGCTGGCCAGTGAGCTGGAAATGGATTTCTCTTTCCAACTGGATAATATGTATCGCCGTATGCGCCGCCTTATCTGTTTTGATATGGACTCCACACTGATAGAGACCGAAGTTATCGACGAACTGGCCATTCGTGCAGGTGTCGGCGAGCAGGTAAAGGCTATCACGGAACGTGCCATGCGGGGAGAAATAGACTTTACGGAGAGCTTCCGCGAGCGGGTGGCATTATTGAAAGGATTGGACGAATCTGTCATGCAGGAGATTGCCGAGAACCTGCCTATTACGGAGGGGGTCGACCGACTGATGTATGTTCTGAAGAAATATGGTTATAAAATAGCTATTCTTTCAGGTGGTTTCACTTACTTCGGGCATTATCTCCAGCAGAAATACGGCATTGACTATGTATATGCCAATGAACTGGAAATAGAGAATGGCAAACTGACCGGACGTTATCTCGGCGATGTGGTGGACGGCAAACGCAAAGCGGAACTGTTGCGTCTGATAGCGCAGGTTGAGAAAGTGGATATAGCACAGACCATTGCAGTAGGTGACGGAGCCAATGACTTGCCGATGCTGGGGATAGCCGGATTGGGCATCGCTTTTCATGCCAAGCCTAAAGTTGTGGCAAATGCCAAGCAGTCCATTAATACCATCGGCTTGGACGGAGTGCTTTATTTCTTGGGATTCAAGGATTCCTATATAGATATTCCGCGGTAAAATAAGTCCGTACGATAAAATTCACAGGCTCCTGCGATAATTAATTATCATAGGAGCCTGTTTTTTAAGCGGGCTTATTTTGTTCTGCCCCCGGTTTGCATTATCTTTGCAGCAAATATAAAGAAATACATGAAGTTTTCTGAACTAAATTTAAATGACAATGTGCTTGAAGCACTGGACGCAATGCGCTTTGACGAGTGCACTCCGATACAAGAAAAATCAATACCTGTTATACTCGAAGGCCGGGATTTGATAGCTGTTGCACAAACCGGGACCGGAAAAACAGCTGCCTATCTGTTACCTATATTGAACAAGCTTTCGGAAGGCGGGCATCCCGAAGATTCCATCAACTGTATAGTAATGGCCCCTACACGGGAACTAGCTCAGCAGATAGACCAGCAGATGGAAGGTTTCTCCTATTTCATGCCGGTGAGCAGCGTAGCCGTGTACGGCGGTAATGACGGAGTGCTTTTCGAGCAGCAAAAAAGAGGACTGACTTTGGGAGCGGATGTTGTAATCGCTACTCCGGGACGTCTGATAGCTCATCTCAGTCTGGGATATGTAGACCTTTCACGCGTTTCCTATTTCATTTTGGATGAAGCAGACCGTATGCTCGATATGGGATTTTATGATGACATTATGCAGATTGTGAAATTCCTGCCTAAGGAGCGTCAGACCATTATGTTTTCGGCTACGATGCCTGCCAAGATACAACAGTTGGCGCAAAACATTCTGCATAATCCGGCAGAAGTGAAACTTGCCGTTTCCAAACCTGCCGAGAAAATCGTACAGGCTGCCTATATATGCTATGAGAACCAGAAATTGGGTATCATCCGCAGTCTTTTCGCCGAGCAGACACCCGAACGTGTCATTATCTTCGCTTCTTCCAAGCTGAAGGTGAAAGAGGTGGCCAAAGCCCTGAAGCAAATGAAGCTGAACGTTGGGGAAATGCACTCCGACCTTGAGCAGGCGCAGCGTGAGGAAGTAATGTACGAGTTCAAGGCGGGACGAATCAATATTCTGGTTGCCACCGATATTGTGGCGCGCGGTATCGATATAGATGACATCCGTCTGGTTATCAATTATGATGTGCCGCATGACAGTGAAGATTACGTGCACCGCATCGGACGTACGGCACGTGCCAACAATGACGGTGTAGCCCTTACTTTCGTCAATGAAAAGGAACAGACGAATTTCAAGAGCATAGAGAATTTCCTGGAAAAAGAAATCTATAAGATACCTGTGCCGGAAGAGCTGGGTGAAGCTCCCGAATACAAGCCGCGCTCCAATGACGGACGCAAACGCAGCAGCTTTAAAGGCGGCGGACGCCGGAACAACGGAACCGGCAAAGGCGGCAACAGAAATAATAACAAACGCAGGGACGGCAGCAAAAAGCCCACTCAGGCAAAGAAGCAGGAATAATAAAAAAAGCGGAATTTATTCCGCTTTTTTTATGTCCATCCGATTATCGAATCCGATGGTAATATCTGCCAGACTATATACGGAGCTTTCCGGCACGCGTAAGGTTGCCTGATATTGGTAGCCTTTATTATCAACTCCCATAAAATTCATATCGGCAAGAATCATCTGGCTCAGAATATCTTCGGGAAAGATGCCGGCAAATGCCTTCTTGGTAATGTCTTTGCCATACAACATTCGTCTGCCCTCATACACGCAGATATGTATGACATTGTCATAGTAGACATTGTCCACGCTGATGCCACCCTCTGAATAGGATGAGCGGATAACTTTCATTGTCGAAGGGTTGACGTACACATATCCCCGGTAGCGTGTGCCTTTGTACATCACTACGCTGTCCTTTTTCACCACTTCCGTGGTGGGTATGACTTCCACTTCCTTGTTTTCAAAGGCGAGTATATCCTCCGGGTTTTCCGATTTATGCAGTTTTATAATCTCATCCGCCAATGAATGAAACCAGAAGCTGTATTCTGTCTGTCGGTCAATCTTGTAAGTCACGGTATGATTGCCGTACACATACATCGTATCTCGTATAATCTTGAATGATACGGGGATATTCTGAGGATCGGCATAGTATATGGTATCTCCTTCTATACGCATCAGGGGCAGTTCGGTTTCATCATTTATCCAGACACCCTGAAGCAGAGCCTTGGCCGTAGCATCTTCTTCGACTGTTTTTTGCTCTTTACCATTACCGCATGCAGCCAACGCTATGACGCAGCACAACTCTATTACGAGTTTTTTCATGTCTATCTCCTTCCTTTATTTACCTATACAGTGGTAGGTAAATCCAAGTTCTTCTATTTCTTTCTTTTCGTAGATATTACGACCGTCCAGTAACACCGGGGTTCTCATGGCTTTTTTGATAACGGCCCATGACGGCAGGCGGAATTCTTTCCATTCCGTCACCAGCATCAAGGCATCCGCATCGAGTGCGGCATCGTACATATCGGTGGCATAGCAGACACTGTCGCCTATCCTGCGGCGGCACTCCGTCATGGCAGCCGGATCGTACACACGCACTTTACAACCGGCATTCAGCAACTTGTCAATCAGAATCAACGAAGGCGCCTCGCGCATGTCGTCTGTTTCCGGCTTGAAAGCCAACCCCCACAAGGCAATTGTCTTATCGCGCAAATCGCCGCTGAAGTGGCGTTGCAGTTTTTCAAACAAGATGCTTTTCTGCTTTTCATTGACTTCCTCTACAGCCTGAAGCACACGCATCCGGTAACCGTTCTGTTCGGCGGTCTTGATTAATGCCTTTACGTCTTTCGGGAAGCACGAACCGCCATATCCGATGCCCGGATAGAGGAACTTACGGCCGATACGCGTATCGGAACCGATGCCGCTGCGTACCATATTGACGTCGGCTCCCACCAGCTCGCACAGGTTGGCAATGTCGTTCATGAAGCTGATGCGAGTGGCAAGCATGGAGTTGGCTGCGTATTTGGTCATTTCGGCAGACGGAATATCCATGAAGATAACGCGGAAGTTGTTCAGCAGAAACGGTTTGTAGAGTTTGCTCATCAGTTTCTTTGCACGTTCGGACTCCACTCCCACCACTACCCGGTCGGGGCTCATGAAGTCTGCTACCGCATTGCCTTCTTTCAGGAATTCGGGATTGGAAGCTACATCGAAGTCTATCTGTACTCCCCGCTTATCCAATTCGTCCTGGATAGCCATGCGCACCTTTCCGGCGGTGCCTACGGGCACGGTGCTTTTGGTTACCACCAATACATATTTCGTCATGTTACGCCCGATGGTACGCGCCACTTCAAGCACATAACTCAGGTCTGCACTGCCATCCTCGTCGGGCGGAGTACCCACGGCGCTGAATATAACATCCACTTCGTTCAGGCAACTTTCCAGAGAAGTCGTGAATTGCAGGCGTCCTGCTTTCGCGTTCCGGTTTACCATTTCCTCCAATCCGTTTTCGTAGATTGGGATAATACCCTGCTTCAATGCTTCTATCTTTTCGCTGTTTGTGTCAACGCAAATGACATTGACACCTATTTCAGCAAAACAAGTACCGGTTACCAAACCGACGTACCCCGTACCGACAATGGCTATCTTCATATCTTATTCAAAATATTCCGCATCTTTGAAAGATACGGCATGTCCGTCTTTCTCCGATAATATGAACTGAGATTCCGCAACCGGCCAGTCGATGCCTATGGTTTCATCATTGAAGCGAATCGACGCTTCCGCCTGCGGAGCATAACCGTTATCTACTTTGTAGGTAAAGATTGCCTCTTCGCTCAGTACCAGAAAGCCATGGGCAAATCCGCGGGGAATAAAGAACTGACGCTTGTTCTCTTCGCTCAGTTCCACGCTGACGTACTTGCCGAACGTAGGAGAAGAACGGCGTAAATCGACCGCAACATCCAAAACTTTACCTTTTATGACACGTACCAGTTTCGCCTGGCTGTATTCGCCTTTCTGATAATGCAACCCGCGCAGTACGCCGAAAGAGGATTTTGATTCGTTGTCCTGTACAAAATGTACATCGCCGATATTGGCACGGAATTCTTCTTCCTTAAAGGCTTCCATGAAGTAGCCGCGTGCATCATTGAACACTTTCGGTTCGATGATCCATAAGCCGTCAATTTCTGTCTGTATGTAGTTCATTGCTTTAGAATGTTTTATGTATTTTCATTTGAAATCCGAAGTTGTCTCCGTATATATCTCCCATGTCCAAAGCGAGAGAGGCGTTGAAGTTCCAGCCTTTCCATCTTTCGGGAGAATAAGAGAACGAGGCATAGGCCGAAAAGTTCTCCAGAATATCCAATGTGGGAGCACCGGGAGTACCCCATGTTCTGTTGTGGCTCATTTTGGCTATGTAGCTCCATTCGGAAGTTATTTGTCCGCTCCAGCCGATGTGCAGCGCTTTTATGCGGTTGTACTTGAACGTCATGTCACCGTCCTGGTTATAGATAGGCGAAGCAATCAGAGGATTGGCTATCATCATGCCCCAATGCGCCCAGCCGGGGTAAAGGCCGTTGTTGTAATAGTTGTCGGAACCGCCGGTCTTGTGTACGGGGCCTTCTTCGGGTTCGTGCAAGCCGTGCAGCGGACCGCTCATATTGGTGGTCTGCAGGAACTCGAACACAACCGCATTGACGGGCTTGAAGTTGTTGAAGTTCATTTCAAGTCCCCACAATCCGTCCCAACCGTTCTGCTTGCCCATGGCGGAGAAGTCGTCGAAATGATTGCACAGGTATGCGCTGATAGAGAATTTATCGGAACGGTGGGTCAGCTTTATCTGTTCGCTGCCCAGGAAGTTGCCCTGATAGAAGTTGCTGTCGTTCCAGGGTTTGTCCTCACCGCCGGAGCCGGGGATAAATACTCTGAAATAATCTTTCAGCGTGTTGCCCAGATTTACCGTGCTGCCGTCCGCATTCACCAGTGTTCCGCCGAATTGCGTATCGAGCGTCATGCCGATGTCGAGCTGCCATTTCCCGTTGGGCACACCGACGCGGACAAATCCTTCTTTATGATGATATTTGATGTCTTTTGTGTACCAATGCCCTGCTCCTACCTTCCGTTCCTGATATTTGTTATCGGTGAACCATCCGTAAGAGATTTCACCTTTAATGGCAAAACGCGGAAGGACATACAAGTATTCGGGGATGCCTATCATTATTTGCGGAATCGGCCTCGCGTTGCCCGACCATGTCATGTCGCCGCTACTCAGAGCGTTATTCAGCAATGGAGCGCCTTTCTCGCGGCTTCCGGCAAAAATTCCCAGCCACTTGTAACGTGCATCTATATAGGCCTGCTGGATAAAAATATCCTTATCGCCCTTGAAGTTCATGCCCACGGCTGCTACCATGTCCAGCTTTTCTTCGAACTTCCACTTGCCGAGCCGGTGTTTGTAGCCCAGTCCGCCCCGTATATACGTATTGTCGTAAATAGAACCGAGCCCCTGTTGGTTGCTCACTTGCCACAAAGGAGTATTGTCGCCCGTGTGCACGGTGGCTCCGTATTCCACAAAAGGCGAAACCTGTGCCGTTGCCATACCGCTACCTGCAAGAATAATGGCCAACAAACAGATAGGAATACGCATTATGGCAAATAGTCTGTATTTGGTTAAGTGCTGACAGTTATCTGTGTTCATTATCGAATATATAATATAGTTTATAGTCCTAATTAAAGAGAAACGTAGAAAACGGTGCAAAAGTAGGAAAAAAATCTAATATATCGGTCATGGGCGATAAAGGAGTTTCCAAAGTTTGCCGTGTTTATAAATTCTTAGTAAGAAAAGCAGCCCGAAAGTGGCATATATCCGATAAAACCGCTACTTTTGTAGCATGATTGAATTAGCACAGCACATAGAAGCATTATTATTGGAGAATGATTGTGTCATTGTTCCGGGGTTGGGCGGATTTGTCGCTCACTACACTCCGGCAATGAGAGTGGCGGAAGAAAATACGTTTTTGCCCCCTACCCGCATCATCGGCTTCAATCCGCAACTGAAGATGAACGACGGGCTGTTGGTACAATCCTACATGGCTGTGTATGATACGGATTTTTCCGATGCCACCAGGATTGTAGGCAAATCGGTGAAAGAACTGCTGGCTCTTCTTCATGAGAATGGAAAAGCGGATTTGCCCAATATCGGCGAATTGCGCTATAACATTCATGATTCCTACGATTTCACACCTTACGACGATAAGCTTACTACTCCTTACTTATACGGGCTTGGCAGTTTTGAAATGCAGGAACTGGCAGTCTTGCACAAGCCCTGCCGGAACGGAAGCAAGACTATTCCTTTCGCACCGGTTGTCCGGGAAGAAAAGAAGCGTAAGTATGGGATGCGAATCAACACTTCTTATCTGGCGAATGCCGTTGCCATGATTGCCGTTGCGGCTCTGTTCTTTTTTCTTCCCGCACCCGTAGAAAATACCGAAGTGATGGAAGCCAACTATGCGCGGCTGCTGCCCGGTGATTTGTTCGGGCAGATAGAAAAGCAGTCATTGGCCATCACTCCGATTGTCATCCATCAGCAGGAGACGGGTAAGAAGGCGAAAACCACCCGTAGCGCCGGCAAGAAACCGGTTGCTCCCGTTGCCGTAAAAGAAGTAAAAGTCCGTCAGCAGACTGCAACAATTGCGGCTCAGCCTAAAGCAGCGCCCACAGTTGCCGCTCCTGCCGTTCAAGCCGTAAAGACACCTTATCATATTATCATAGCCAGCGTGGGTTCTGAAAAAGACGCCGACACCATGGCACAGCAGTTGGTTGCCAAAGGTTATGCAGGAGCTAAAGCGATTATCGGTGACGGAAAGATGCGCGTCAGCATTCAGTCATGTGCCACGGAGAAAGAGGCATACCGCGCCTTGAACCTGATTCGCCAGAATGAAGCATACAAGAGTGCCTGGGTTCTGAAAAGATAACTTTCTTCACAGTCAATTATTAACCATCAACTATTCCGACAATTCAATGAAACGTATCCGTTGCCCCAAATGTGAGAACTATCTGACTTTCGACGAAACAAAATATACGGAAGGCCAGTCCCTGGTATTTGTCTGCGAGAACTGTAAGAAGCAGTTCAGCATACGTTTGGGCAAGACAAAGATGAAAGCTCCGCAGAAAGAGGAGAATCCGGACGAAACCGAATACAAGGAAGCCTTCGGAAGCATTACGGTCATTGAGAATGTTTTCGGATTCAAGCAAGTGCTGCCGCTACAGGAGGGAGACAATAAAATCGGCCGCCGCTGCGTAGGGACGGTTGTCAATATCCCGATAGAAACCTCGGACATGAGCATGGACCGTACGCACTGCATTATCAATGTGAAGCGCAACAAGCAAGGCAACCTTGTCTATACCCTGCGCGACGCCCCCAGCCTGACGGGTACTTTCCTGAACAATGAAATTCTGGGTGATAAAGACCGTATCCGCATTGAAGACGGAGCCATTGTAACCATCGGCGCCACCACTTTTATTCTTCGGGCGGCGGAGTAAAGAGATTGCCTTTCCGGTTTATCCACCAATAGCGTATAAACAATACTCCGGTGAAGATGAGCGCAAGCGACAGCCCGGTATAGAACACCGAAATAAACGCGTCCGGCAATATATGGAACGAGCGCATCGTAATGCCGAACGTTATCATGAAGACCATTATAATCCAGCCTTTTACGTCAAAGAAAGAAAAAGGGCAGTTCTTCTCTTTCTTCTTTTCTCCGATACGTTTGGTGTGCTTGTAATAAAGCCTTTTGAAAACAAACAAAAAGAAGAGAAGGAACACGACTGTGGCCTCTCCTATCTTGAAAAGCCAGTATTGGGAATCTGTCAGCCATGTCATTATTCCTATCCTGAGGATATTGACCCCGGCTATAATCCATACCACTCCGGCGGTAATAAGCAATACTTTTCTGTTTACTCCGTATTTCATGTTTCCGTTTTGTATAATCCTGCTGATACAGGGAACAAAGATAGTGAAAATATGTTCGTAAATTCATATTGTGTACTTTGCTGGCGGTCAGTTGTATGCATGTACCAATAAATTTCTTTGCTTGGTACTGTCCGTACCACAGTTTGGTACGAGAAGTACCTTACTAAGGTACGGCACGTACCACTGCGTGGTACAAGAGCTACCAACGGTTGGTATTCCCTGTACCACCTGCCGGTAGTTGAGGTATCCTGTGGTGGAATGCCGGCTACCCTGTGGTGGAATACCGACAAAGTGCTTACCAGTCGTATTCCTCGGTGTACCGGTCGAACTGTATCTCCTCTTTCCAGCCATGCTTCCGGCATACCTGGCGGATGCACTCCTGCTGCTTCGGAGTAAGCCCCAGCTTCTGGTTGCGATACCGGTAATAGGGCGAATGGTTGAATATGGCTTCCAGATTGAGGTGAATGGCACGGGAGATGCGTGCGGGCATATCATCGTAAAGCTTCTTGAAGCCCCATGCCACCCGTATTTTCTTGTTGCTGCGGAAGTGCGGGCACTCCTTCCCTGCCGCCGGATAGCAGAGGGGGTTGATGACGGACAGCCGGATGTTTTGCGCCGTGGTGTATTGTGTCATACTGTGCCGCAGGCAGTTTTCGGCTTTCGGGCATCGGGTGTTGAAGCACAATGTGTATTGGGCTGCTTGATTGTTTAAGTCGGAGTTGTTTTCCATTAGTTATCAGAATTTTGATGAATATCGCTTTATCCGGTAAAGATACGCGAAAAAATCCGGCCGGCACCATATAACGGCTGTTTTATTGGGTAGGTCGGGCATAAAAAAACAAGGCAAAGCCGAAGCCCTGCCCTGTTTTTCTTTTGTCATACCGGTTCTTTATCAGAGAATGCTTTTTACTGTTTCCAGCATACCCTTCTCCTGGATAGAGTTCAGGAAGCCGGTTACCATATCCGTCAGTCCCGGAATGGCGTTCAAGTCTCCGTGCTCGCCCCAGATGAGGTCTTTGGCTGCCAATACGCCTTCCGCTACTTTGCGGGTATCGCCTGTTGCCCAAAGGTCTTTCAGCAGTTGCATGATTTCGGGAGCGTCGTTCGGGGTGATTTCAGCGCCGTCGGCACGTACGCCGCCCTTGTAATATGTGATGATGGCGGCAAGACCGAGTACGAGGCCTTTCGGAAGTTCGCCCTTGCGTTCCAGATAAGTCTTCAAGCCCGGCAGGTCGCGGGTCTGGTATTTCGGGAAGGAATTCAGCATGATGCTGGTTACCTGGTGCTCTACGTAAGGATTGTCGAAACGTTCCAATACATCGGCGGCAAACTTCTTCAGTTCGTCCATAGGCAGGTTCAGTGTCTGCATCAGTTCGTCGAACTGTACTTTACGGACATACTTGCCGATAACGGGGTGGTTGCAGGCATCGCGCACGATGTTTACGCCGCTCAGGTAAGCCACCGGAGAAAGCACGGTGTGAGGACCGTTCAGCAAAGTAACCTTTCTTTCGTGGTAAGGGGCTTCGGACTTCACGAAGAGTACGTTCAATCCCGCCTTGTTTGCAGGGAATTCCTCTGCCAACTGGCGGAGAGAGAGATTCTCGGCTGCCTCGATAACCCACAGGTGGAAGATTTCGGCCTGTACAACCAGGTTGTCGGCATAACAGATTTTCTTCTGAATCTGCGCAATCTCCTTGCGCGGGAAGCCCGGAACGATGCGGTCTACCAGAGTGGCGCATACATAGCAGTACTTTGTGAACCAGGTCTTGAACTTCTCGTAATCCGCTCCGAAGTCGTCTTTCCACAGTTCGATGTACTGGTAGATACATTCTTTCAGGTGATGTCCGTTCAGGAAAATCAATTCGCAAGGCATGATGATAAGACCTTTGCTCTTGTCGCCCTTGAACGTCTTGAAGCGACGGAAAAGCAACTGGGTCAGCTTGCCCGGATAAGAAGATGCGGGGGCGTCGCTGAACTTGCAGTTCGGGTCGAACGCGATGCCGGCTTCCGTGGTGTTGGAGATAACGAAACGGATTTCGGGCTGGTCGGCAAGCGCCATGAATGCAGAGTTCTGAGAATAGGGATTCAATGCGCGGCTGATGCAGTCGATACGCGTGAGGCTGTTTACCGCTTCACCGTTCAAACGGCCCTGCAGGTTGACATGGTAGAGGCAGTCCTGGCCGTTCAGCCATTCCGCCATTCCTTTTTCGATAGGCTGAACCACTACAACACTGCCGTTGAAGTCGGTCTTTTGGTTCATGTTGTAAACAATCCAGTCTACAAATGCACGAAGGAAGTTACCTTCACCGAACTGGATGATTCGTTCGGGAGCAACGGACTTGGGAGCCGTCTGTTTGTTTAATGCTTTCATCTTGAAAATGATTTTAATTATGATTGTTGGATTATGATTGATAGCCTTTCTTACTATAGCAGGATTATTCAAACTCAAAATAGAAGTCGATGTTTTCCTTCATCAGGATGTCGATAGGCATATATTTTACGGCTGTGACCGGCTTTTTGAATACCACGTGATTGCACAGCGCTTTGATGCCGCAATAACCTTGCAGTCCCGGCCGCTGCCCGATGAGATAGTTCACTTCGCCGTTTTTCAGGTGTTCCACATTCTTCTGAAGCAGGTCGTAGCCGACCAGTGCATCCAGCTTCAGATTCTTTTTCTGCAAGTAGTCCGCTACTTGATACACGCGTGAGTTGAACACGACCCCTAAAGTGGCTTTGGGATGTCCGGAGAAGAAAGCATCCAGCACTTTCTCGTTGGCGGCGGTGTCTTCCTTGTGGAGAACGACATCGTGTATAGTCAGGTTTTTGTGCTCGGTCGCAAGATACTGCATAAAGCCTTCCAGGCGCCGTTGCATCTGGACCTCGGCGGGGCTGTTCTTCTGATTGTTCAGGAAAAGTGCCAGCTCCTGCCCTTCCCGGTAGCGGCGCATCAGTATTTTGGCGGCGATGTATCCGCTGACTTTGGAGTCCTGGCCTATATAGCATAGTGCATGAGTCTGCTCCATATTGAAGTCGATGAAGGCATAAGGTATCTTTTTATCTTCCAGATACGACGTCAGCTTCAGGGTATCATCCTGAAAATTCGGGGCTATCAACACCCCGTCGGCAACAACGGATTGAAGTTGCGCACATGCCGTTTCATAGGACGCTTTATCCGCATGGCTGTAAAAAAGATAGTCCACCCCTACGTTGAACGGCCGCAGCTCTTGCGCGGCACGGTCTATGCCCGCCGCAACGGAGTGCCAGTAATCATGCTCTATATAATAAGGTATGATACATACTATATGGTAGCGTTTCTTTGCCGCCAGACCTATGGCAAACATGTTGGGATGATAATCGATTTCATCGAGGACTTTTTGAACCTTATCTCTGCTTGCACGGGATACGTCGCCCCGGTTATGAAGCACGCGGTCTACGGTTCCGGCAGAGACGCCGGCCATGCGTGCAATGTCTTTTATCGTATAATTCTTGTTTTCCATCTTCTCCCGCCCTAAGGTGTTTAAAGGTCTTACATTTAAAACTTAAATATTATAAATATTTGCCGCAAAGATACGAATTATTTTGTTTCTCCAAGTAAAATTTCTACTTTTGTGTTCGATAACGGTTAATAAAAGCAAAAAGCGTTATCGAGCCTATTAGCTTTACAATCAATACTATATAGGTGTAATGACAAGAAAGTAAAATTTTTAGATACTTAAAACACAAGAAGATGAAAAACTTTATGGACGAGAACTTCCTGTTGCAGACTGAAACCGCGCAGAAGTTGTACCACGAACATGCGGCTAAAATGCCGATTATCGACTATCACTGTCATTTAATTCCACAAATGGTAGCAGACGACTACCAATTCAAGTCACTGACGGAAATCTGGCTGGGCGGCGACCACTACAAGTGGCGTGCCATGCGCACCAACGGTGTGGACGAACGTTTCTGTACCGGCAAGGACACCACCGATTGGGAAAAGTTTGAGAAATGGGCGGAAACCGTACCTTATACTTTCCGCAATCCTTTGTATCACTGGACGCACCTGGAGTTGAAGACGGCATTCGGCATCGACAAGATTCTGAACCCCAAGACCGCACGTGAAATCTACGACGAATGTAACGAGAAACTGAAACAACCCGAATATTCTGCCCGCGGCATGATGCGCCGTTATCACGTGGAAACCGTGTGTACTACGGACGACCCCATTGACTCGCTGGAATATCATATCAAGACCCGTGAGAGCGGATTTGAGATAAAGATGCTTCCTACCTGGCGCCCCGACAAGGCGATGGCTGTGGAAGTTCCCGGCGATTTCCGTGCTTACGTAGAGAAGCTGGCGGAAGTAAGCGGTGTGACTATTTCTACTTTCGACGATATGATTGCCGCTTTGCGCAAGCGTCATGACTTCTTCGCCGCCCAGGGATGCAAGCTGTCCGACCACGGCATCGAAGAATTCTATGCGGAAGATTATACGGATGCGGAAATTAAGGCAATCTTCAATAAGGTATATGGCGGTACTGCACTGACTAAGGAAGAAATCCTGAAGTTCAAGTCGGCTATGCTGGTTGCCTTTGGCGAGATGGATTGGGAAAAGGGCTGGACACAGCAATTCCACTACGGGGCTATCCGCAACAACAACAGCAAAATGTTCAAACTGCTCGGCCCGGACACAGGTTTCGACTCTATCGGCGAGTTTACAACCGCCAAGGCGATGGCTAAATTCCTCGACCGTCTGAATTCGGAAGGCAAACTGACAAAGACCATTCTGTATAATCTGAACCCATGTGCCAATGAGGTAATCGCTACCATGTTGGGCAACTTCCAGGACGGTACTGTTGCCGGTAAGATTCAATTCGGTTCGGGATGGTGGTTCCTCGACCAGAAAGACGGTATGGAAAAACAGATGAATGCACTCTCCGTACTCGGTCTGCTGAGCCGTTTCGTAGGTATGCTGACAGACTCGCGTTCTTTCCTCTCCTATCCGCGTCATGAATATTTCCGCCGCACGTTGTGTAACCTCGTAGGCCGTGATGTGGAAAACGGTGAAATTCCCGTTTCCGAAATGGAACGCGTCAATCAGATGATTGAGGACATCAGTTATTACAACGCCAAGAAGTTCTTCCAGTTCTAAAAGACGGGAATGAGATAATTTTAAAATCAGCCCTTCCATGCTTGATACCTTATGGCAAGCGTGGAAGGGCTTTTCATTGGATACCGCTGAATTAAGCTTTCCTGTGCAGCAGATACCTTACAGGAGATATTCCATTATATCCGTGATGTTTTTTAACCGGATGAAGTTGGGATGCGCAATATCCCCATCATGGGTTTCATACTGCCAGGTGACGTGGTAAGGAATGTGAGCTGCATATCCGCCCAGTTCCAAAACCGGCAGTATGTCCGACTTGACGGAGTTTCCCAACATCAGGAAATTCTGCGGGGCGCATTCCACGGTGGTAAGTAGTTTCCGATAATCGGCTTCTTTCTTGTCACTCATTATCTCGATGTGGCGGAAGTAGTGCATCAATCCCGACTCCCGGACTTTTCTTCTTTGGTCGAACAGGTCTCCTTTGGTCGCCAGTACCAGCCTGTATTTTCCTTGCAGGCGGAGCAGCACCTCTTCCACCCCATCCAGAAGCGTTACGGGTCTTTGCAGAAGCTCCTGCCCCAACCTGACGATTTCTTTCACGCAATGCATGTTACCTTCTCCTCCGGTAATCCGGCAGGCTGTTTCAATCATGCTGAGCATCATGCTTTTCAAACCGTAGCCATACATGTGCAGGTTTTTCATCTCTGTCTTGAACAGCTCCTGCGAAACGGCACTCTGCGGTTGGTATGCTTTCAGTAAATCACAGAACTGATGCTCAAACTCCTGAAAATAAACCTCGTTTTCCCAAAGGGTATCGTCTGCATCGAATGCTACTACTTCTATTTTATCTTTCATACGTTGTCCGTTTTATTGTTATTGAGTATATTTGCTGCAAATATAAGTAATTAAAACATAACTATTAATCAGTAAAGGATGACTCAATCACCCCAAACTAATGCCAAAGGTTTCAGCAAAGCCTTTTGGGTAAGCAACACAGTAGAACTTTTTGAACGCATGGCATATTATGCCGTATTTATTGTTCTTACCATTTATCTGTCCAACATTTTAGGTTTTAACGATTTTGAAGCGAGTATGATTTCCGGTCTGTTTTCGGGCGGACTGTATCTGCTTCCCATTTTTACCGGAGCTTATGCCGACAAGATAGGTTTCCGTAAATCAATGATTATCGCATTTTCCTTACTGTCTGCAGGATATTTGGGTCTGGGCGTGCTGCCTACACTGCTGGAAGCTGCCGGACTGGTGGAATATGGCGAAGTAACGCGCTTTTCAGGGCTGGCCGACAGTAGCGAACGGTGGATGATTGTTCCCGTTTTGTTTGTCATCATGCTCGGCGGTTCGTTCATCAAATCTATCATATCCGCATCGGTTGCGAAAGAAACCACCGAAGCAACCCGCGCCCGTGGTTATTCAATCTTTTATATGATGGTGAACTTCGGTGCTTTTACCGGAAAGACCATTATCGACCCCTTGCGCAACGCTATCGGTGAGCAGGCCTATATCTATATCAACTTCTTCTCTGCCACAATGACTATTCTGGCGTTGTTGTCCGTTGTCCTTCTGTATAAATCGGCACATACGGCAGGCGAAGGTAAAAGTATGCGCGAAATAGGCCAAGGTTTTCTGCGCATCATCACCAACTGGCGTTTATTGATTCTTATCCTTATCGTAACTGGATTCTGGATGGTACAGCAACAATTATATGCCACAATGCCCAAGTATGTTATCCGTATGGCGGGCGAAACGGCCAAGCCGGGCTGGATAGCCAATGTAAATCCTTTTGTTGTGGTTTGCTGTGTAAGTTTCATCACCAGGTGGATGGCAAAGCGTACGGCTATTACATCCATGAACATCGGTATGTTCCTGATTCCTGTTTCCGCGTTACTGATGGCGTGTGGAAACCTGCTGGGCAATGAGATTATTTCCGGCATGAGCAATATTACATTGATGATGATACTCGGTATTGTAGTTCAAGCTTTGGCGGAATGCTTTATTTCTCCGCGCTATCTGGAATATTTCTCTTTACAGGCTCCTGAGGGAGAAGAAGGCATGTATCTCGGATTCAGCCATCTCCATTCTTTCCTATCCTCTATTTTCGGTTTTGGCATAGCGGGTGTATTGCTTACCAAATATTGTCCCGACCCGGCTTTATTTGCAACCCGGGAAGCTTGGGAAGCTGCCAGCACCAATGCGCATTACATCTGGTATTACTTTGCGGGAATAGGATTGGTGGCTGCCATAGCGTTGCTGATTTTTGCCAAAACCACCGAATCCATCGACAAAAAGAAGAAAGTATAATCTTTTATATTGCATATTTTCGCTATATTTGTCGCCCGATGTAAAGACAGGTCGCATCCGGCATAAATTAAGCATGCTTAATTCTGTCCTCATGGCACTGTCTTTGAGGGGTGTCGAAATACACTTGATGATTTTTTTAGGCACGGATTACACGGATTTCACGGAAAAAAGAATAAAGAAAATCTGTGCTTTCTATGTAATCCGTGCCTAAAAAGAAACAAATAATAAGCGAATTTTAACATACCCTCTTTTTAATTAAGGAGATTAGAATGAAAGTAAGATTTATAAGCCTTGCAAGTGGTAGCAGTGGCAATTGCTATTATATAGGCACAGAAAAATACGGAATACTTATTGATGCCGGTATCGCTGTCCGTACCATAAAAAAAGGATTAAAAGAGGCAGGTATCAACATGGAAATGATACGTGCGGTGTTTGTTACCCATGACCATGCCGACCATATAAAAGCGGTAGGCGGATTGGGAGAAAAACTGAATATACCTATTTATACAACGGCACGCATTCACGAAGGTATTAATAAGAGTTATTGCATGACGGAGAAGTTGCATTCATCCGTCCGCTATCTGGAGAAACAACAGCCTATGCAACTGGAAGATTTCCGTATCGAATCTTTTGAAGTTCCTCATGACGGTACGGACAATGTGGGATATTGCATCGAGATAGACGGAAAGGTATTCTCTTTTCTTACCGACCTCGGAGAAATAACTCCTACCGCAGCACATTATATCTGCAAAGCCAACTATTTGATACTGGAAGCCAATTACGATGATGAAATGCTGCGTATGGGTACTTATCCCCAATACCTGAAAGAGCGCATAACCGGTCGTACCGGACACATGAGTAACATTGATACCGCAGAATTCCTTGCAGAAAATTTCACAGAACATCTGCAATACATCTGGCTTTGCCATCTAAGTAAAGATAACAATCACCCGGAGCTGGCCTATAAAACTGTTGAATGGAAATTAAGAGAAAAAGGTATCATCGTAGGTAAAGACGTACAACTCTGCGCTTTAAAGAGAACTACGCCTTCCGAACTATATGAGTTTGAATAAAAATATGCCGATTTCATCGAAAAAACTCCTGGAATTGTTTGCAAAATAAAATAAAAGGACTACCTTTGCACCCGCAAATGAGACATTGGCGATGCACTCTTAGCTCAGTTGGTAGAGCAACTGACTCTTAATCAGTGGGTCCAGGGTTCGAATCCCTGAGGGTGTACGAATAAAAAAAGTAAATTGAAGAAAAAGCTCCAAAAATCATTGATTTTTGGAGCTTTTTCTTTTATGAATCTCTACAAAATGAAAACCGTTTATCTTTCATGATATTTTATAAATTCCGACTAAACAAAATGTAATTTTACTATATTATAAAAACAGCTTTGCTTATCAGTTTCACGTTAGTTCATTTATAACATGCAGTGAAAATGTTCTGGAATAACATGGTTGAGCATCACAGAGTATTTCTGGATCAGGAAATCATGAAAGTAATCCGATAGGAATATACTTATAAAGAATGAGCAGTTTTACGGAAAATTAAACAGAAAACGTAAAAGCACAAATAAAAAAATCCCTAACTTTGAAAAATAACAGTACCCGAATTGCTGCTATATCGAAAAACAGACTATCTTTGTAGAGTCGTGCAAACGACAGACATATATAGTTGATGTGTTTCGCTAACACCTTGTATTAGAAATCTGGTAAATTTCAAAATGGAAGCAGGGCTGAGCAGTAACACTTGTCACATGTATCCGTATGCGAATGACATGCGATATAGGTGTGGGGTACTGTTTTCATTTATTTGCTTCCGGGTTTTACCAGAACCTCTAATACAAATAAGTAAACCGGCTCCACACTTTCTTGTTAGATAGTGTGGTATTCAAGTCCGGTGGCGAAAATGGGGTCAGTCCGAAATGTTGATTTTCAATAATGGAATCCATGTGTGTTGGATAATTGTCGGATAATTGGTCATGAATGAATAGAAATCCGTAAAACTTATCAGCATTCATAAGAAACCATGCGTAGGATCTGGCTATTTTTACGCAGAAAAAACGGATAAGATTATGAAAAACGTAATTGCCATAATAAAAAACGCTTGGGGTGACAGTCCGCCACCGAAAGTCAAAACCAGCTTTATTCCCAACCCCTGTGATTGGGAGAAGAAAAATTATCTGACGAACCCCGGCTCTTACTACCGGCAAAAGGCATCGGTCGGATTCATAGCCATGAAAGGATGGCTTTTCACTATTTTGCGTTTGCCGAACTGTACCTTTGCTAACCAAGCGTTTTCCTACTTTCCTTTTCTATTCTCTATCTTGAATAATCAGATTCTCGCAATATATAAATTATACAATCACTTTTGGAATGATATGAAGGTGTCTTATCCTGTAAAAGTTGCTGTGAAAAAAACGGCATTCATAGCATTGTTCTCAGGCATGGTATTGTCAGCCGGAGCTCAGAATACGAACCGGATAACCGAAGAGGAGCCTGATATAAAGGTGACAAAGGATACGGTATGGAATATGGCGATTGAAAAGAAAGCGGCACCCAAGGTACAATTCCCCCAACCGGGAGACACAATTGATGTACTGGATCCTATCGTGTACAGTTTATGCTATACTACCGCCTATGATAGGCTCGCCCGGAAATCTGTCAAGGTGAAAACTTACAGAAAAGAGTACGCTCCGTATATCCACGCCGGCTATGACTTTGGCGTAAAGCATTGGAAAGAAATCGTTCTAAAAAACTTCTCCTCGCTCCGGAAACAATTGCAGGGCATCGCAGAGAGTACCGGAATGGAAAGGGCCTGCTTCCGCACCGGAGCCCTTATGGGAGCATACTCAACAAATCCCTATCCGGAACTGGATTATATCGACGCCGCAATTTCCGATGTACTGAAACAGGTAAGGAAGCATATCGCTTCTGAAAATGAGATGTCCCGGCACTATGACACCTTATCCGATAAATGGTTTTCTTTTTTATGCAAAGAGAAAGAACGCTATTACGACATCGCAAATCACAACAGACCTTATTTCCTGTGTCAAGAGCATGCCGACGATGCCCTTATTCTTCCAGAGTGGATAGATTCCGCTACAGCAAGCAATGACATCACCCAATCGGAAGCCCTGGCTTCGGCAATTGCAAAATTTGACTCCCCTGCCGCTCCGGACGGAATCCGCAAACTGAAAGACAACATGAGGCTCACACCCGACGAACGGAATGCCTTGCTGGCACCTAACGATATGATTTCGTATGCCGTAGGCGTAGCACAAGCTAACTGGATCATGGAATATAAATGGTTTATAGGAGAAACTCATAGAAAGGAGTTTGATGCAATGCTCCTTTCTATGGGAAACCGTCCTGCTATCATTTCCGCTTTTGAAGACGGACTGAGAAGTGCCATGACTATAACAGGATGTTTTAAAAATGCGATTCTGCGTCAGGACTGCGACTCGATATGTCTTATGAACAAAGCCATCAAAGCAGAATTGAACAAAGCATACAGACAAGACGTAGTTTATGGTTATGTCTTTATGAACGGAATGGACGCCGTTGAAATATACAGGGCCGGTGCCGAGTGGGATATTCCTGAAAAACAAACGGCCAGCGGATTGCGGCTTGATAAGGACCGGGTGCTTGAAGGTTTCAGGGATTATCTGGAGGGACATTTGAAAATGGGAGTCGAATATGCCCGGACACTGACTAAGGGGCGCAATGCCATTGACTGGCATTTGTATGAGAAAGACACGGAAACAATAGACTTGTCTGAAAACGGATTCCAGCCTGCCATTCCGCTACATATCACGACAGGCACATCAAGCGAGTGGAGCGCCGAACTGTCGCAGATGATTACGCTCCCACAGGAAGTTGTCGGGCAGAACATTACGGGCAAGGTGATGGCTACGGTGGTAATTGAGGCCGATGGTGCTGTCAGCAAAGTGGAAATTACAAGTTCGCCGCATCCGGCTTTGAGCGAAACTGTAACGGATTGCATTTACCGCATGAGGTTCATGCCGGCAAAATATGACGGAGAATGCGTCGCATCCGTCGCAGTTATTCCGGTATTATTTTGATTATAAACACAATACCACCATTCATCATGAGAAGAATATTATCAACCGTCCTGCTTGCATGTCTCGTACTGGGAGCATGGGCACAAAACAAAAAGAAGATGACAGAAGAAGAGAAAAAAGAGGCCATGGAGCAACTTGAAGTGTTCTATCAGTTCGAGACAGGGACGGCATTCAGCGGGCTTGATTCATTGGCAGAAAACCAAGAGTTCAAACAGGATATGCTCCCTTGGGAAAAATGGGCGGACAAATTCAAGCACAAGAGCTTTAAAAACGGCCTGTCAAGATTGTTCATGTGCTTTGACAAGGCATTCATAGAGCCGAACAAGGATTCTTCTATCTTCTGCAACCTCATGCTAAGAGGCAAAGAAGAAGATGTATCTTCATATTTCGGCGGTCGGCAAGGATCCTGCCTGTGGGAAAAGTATTATCACGAGGATGAGAACGGGAACTTCACGGGGTTCTGCAAAGAACTTTTCTTCGACCTGGAGACTGATTTGCAGCTTCATCTGACGGATAAGCAGGGCAAACCGGCCTATATACACCCGGAAAAAGACATCTATTTGCTTGAGGGCGGCGACTATGCCAAGAACAAAGACATGTTGAATATATGGTTCGGATTACAGATACCACTGACTGTTCCTTATCAGGAAATTGCAGGCGGACACATCTCCTTGTCTTTCTATATGCCTCAGGAATACGACCGCATCACAGTGCCCATAAAGGATTTTGGAGACAAACCGGTGCAGGTGACTTGGGGCAGCAAGACTTTTTCCATAGAAAAGGTTGACAACAACGGCTTCATCATTTCCGCAGACGCAGAGACTCTCGACAAACTGAAAGGCATGAAGTGCCTCTATCACAGGGACGGGAACTGGTACGAGCCGTCCTCTTCAACAGCCACAACAGGAGATTTGGACAAGATTCTGAAAAATAGTACAAGGAAAATCACGTTTGAAGAGTGGTTGAAAGAAAATGGCATCGACCCTAACAACCTGGAAGAGACCCTGAAATACTTTATGGAAGACGAAGTTTCAGAAGAAGATACCGGTACGGATGATGCAGGAGTGACGGGAAAACACTACAGGATTGCCTTGCAGGGGGACAGCCTGCTGCTCTACATGCCGGTCGAAAAGAGACGGAAAATTGCCGAGATAACTGTATTTGCCCCATCGGAAGGCGAAGCATCCCGGTTAATAATCAACCGCGAACGATGCAACGAACTTATCGAATGGTTGTGCACCGAAAAATCACCGGACAATAAAAAGCAGACCGAACCGGAAGAGATGGAGGAAGTGGATTATTTCAGTCCTGATTTCCAGCCAGCCAAGCCCATCAACCCGCAGACAGGAATGCCGGACGAATGGAACATGGTCTTGACACAATTGCTCAGGAAGCCGGAAGAGGCAGTCGAGCAAGGAATTACAGGAAGAATGACGGCGGAAATAACCATCGGGGCTGATGGCGTTGCCAGCAACGTAAAAATAAACGGAGACCCCCACCCGCTATTGGAAAAAGCGGTCTGCGACTGCCTCTACGGCATAAAGTATGTCCCGGCGACATGGAAGGGAAAAGCTATCTCCTTTGTCGCTTCGCTTCCGGTCATCTTTTACTGAATGAAGCCATGGAAGGATATATCCTGATTGTACTACAGGTCCTGATAACTGGGCTGATTATTTGGAGAAGGAAGCAGGACTCCAAAGAGCCATTAGGCTGTCTGGCGGTAGGTCTGTACGGAAGTGACTATCAGGCAGCACCGCCGGAAGCATGGATAAAAAAGTTCCGGCATACCACCCCTTCCCTGGTCTTTATCGTGTTTGCCCTGATGCTGATACTTATAAACTGGCTGGTCTGGAAATCAGCGGTAAGCAGGATGACACCCAAAGACGAAGGGACGGAAGCCGCATTGGCCTTGCTGGCGACCCGAAAACCCTTTACTGTACGCACCCTGCTCGGACTGTGCTGGCTGGTACCGGTGTGGCCCGCCATTCTTGGTATTGCCTGCTGGTATTTCGGCATACAGAAACAAAAGACCCTCAGGCACAGCCGGACATGTCCGAAATGCAACCGGGAAACCCTCCGGGAGATTCCTTTGCACGAATTGGTAAAGGATACGAAACGGCTGACTGAAAGCGAACGTAAAGAAACAGAACTGAAGACGGCATACATCCGCATCTACCGGTGCTCCGCTTGCAGCGAAGAGGTGAAAATCCGGATACCGCTTGAAAAGGACGTCTATGAATGCTGCCCCTCCTGCGGGCAAATGACGCTGCACAAGAAAGAAAAATATCGGACTATTATTAAAGCCACCACTTTATCAGAAGGACTGATGGAGGCTCACCATCGATGTATGCATTGCGATGCCGAATACATGGTAGGCTATACAATACCGAAAATCAGTACCTCTTCCAGCCGTTCGGGAGGCTCAGGCGGTGGCGGAGGCAGTTTCGGAGGAGGATCGTCCGGAGGCGGAGGTTCATCCAGCCGTTTCTAATACAGTATATCAATATTAACAAAAAATTGCAAAGCATGAAAACGATTTTTATCATGGGAATCTTGAGTTTCTTTTGCGGCATCAGTGCCACACAGCCTCAATACTGGGGTGAGGGTGCATACGATTTGGAAAATGTGGTGTTCGGAATGAACGTGGACAAGTATTATTCCAAGGCAAGGCTATACGACGGGGATTATGACGAATCATTCCGCTATTTCATGAAGAAAAAAGTGAAATGTAAAACCCAGGAAGGCAAAAAGGCGGTCATTCAGGAATACAGCTCGGTAGAAACAAATTACGGAGAGGTTCTTGCCCGCTTCGGGAAATTTGAATTCCCGTATACCGGCATGGTGGCGGACAAATCAGGAAAACTGATCGGCATTCTGGCACAGGGAAGGCTGGACGGAGCGGCGGCAGTGGATTCGCTGCTATATGCCATTGCAGGAAAGTACGGTCCCCAATGCTTTGTCACAGAAGAGTATTTCGGATATCGGAATTATGGATGGCATGTGAATGACCGGACTATCCAACTATATGTACGCAAGCCGAATCCGGAGCACAAGGATGCCGTGATTTACCTTGAAGAGAACGAAAAGGGAGAACGGAAAATTGTCGGCGGAGGCAGCCAGCCACACACCTGGTATGAAGTGTGCCTGATGGTGACAAAGACGAAATATGATCCGTTCATCGACTGCATCAGCGTCGGTAACTGGTGCAATTTCAATGATCTCTCATCAGATGTCCGGAGTATGGAAATCAATCCGGCAGCAGGCGTATACGACACCGGCGAGCTCTTTACGGAGGAAGATCTTGTCCCGGACACCACCAAAGGATATATGAACATCCCGGACGGAGAACTTCCCAAGTTCAAGGAAGGACCGTTCGCGAAATTCCCGGATTTCAGGCTTGCCGTGCGCCATTGGATGGCCTATAATGCCGGCCTCGGGAACCAGGGAAATCCCGAAGGGAATGTAAGCGTATCCTTCACAGTGGGAAAGGACGGCAAAGCGAAGGATGCCAAGGTGGAAAACCGGGAGACCACATCGTCCGAACTGGAAGTTGCAGCACTATATACCATCCAACGACTTCCCGAATTTATACCTGCCACCCAAAACGGAAAACCCGTGGCATTCCGCATGACGGTGGCCCTCAGGTTTGAAAACCGATAAATTTTCTCTGCTATGGACAAAGGCTTTTCAATAAGCGGTTATCTCCTTTCACGCCTGCAACCGGACGATCCCCAGGAAGCACGTTTGCGTATGCTTTGTGTGACCATATCCAAGGATATGCCGGAGGAGAGAAGAGAGCGGCAACTGCGTCCCTTTGCATCGGACATGGAATTCATGAATATGATTGCCGGATGGATGAACGGGCTTCCCGAAGCAATTAGCCATGAACAGCCGGACTTTGAGAGATGGCTGGAGCTGTTCATGACTGCCGGTGAAGCAGAATCCACCCGCTATGTCATGCGTTTGCAAATATGGTACACGCATTATTGCCGCGTAGAAGAGTTACTGACCTTATGCCGATTGCTACAAAGGCATCGTGAAGAACATCTGGAAGCCATCTATCACAGAATGCTCTACTACTTCCGCGAAGCGAGAATACAATGCGGAATGCCTTCCACTTCCGAGCCGGCAGAAGGCATTGAGGTATCATTCAAACTGCTCGATGCCTCCTACGAACATATCAACCGTAAAATCATTTTGCAAGCGGAAGAACTGCTCGGTATCCATACCGACCATTCTTTCATTCAGAAAGTGATAGAATGCCATACTGAAGCAAAGACAGCAGAAGAACTGGCGGAACTATGCGGAGCAAACAGCACCGTTACCTTCCGTCGGACATTCCTGAGATTATTTAACTGTCCGGTAGCCCAGTGGCTTCGGCAAAAACGTGCCGAGCAGGTACTGAAACTGTTGAGGACTACACACCTTCCATTACCGGAGATTGCCGAACAATGCGGATTTGCGAACCAGTCTTACCTGTCTGATTTCTGCAAGCGGAATCTCGGTGATACACCGGTAAATATCCGAAAGAATAGAAACTGAAATGAAACAATGAAAATGAATTTTAATATGAAACTGAAAATACTGGTTATCATGGGATTTGTCTGTTTATCTTACGGCTGCCATGCGGAAGGCAGGGTGAATCCGGGTGTAACAGAACTTACCAGAGAACAGAAAGAAGACTTAAAGAAAATGTACGGAATGTACCAGCTTTTCACCACGACTTCCGGTATTCCGGAAGACGCCGTGGCTAAGGCAAGAACAGAACCTCTTCCGTGGGTAAAAGCGGAAAGGGAGTTTGACCCGACTCCGGTGAAGGACCGGCTGAGTAATACATAGCTTTTTATAGAGAGAGTTAATTAAAAATATTACGAAAATTCAAATATCAAATATGAGAACAATCATGGATATTACAACACTTTTGATTATGGGATTACTTAGTTTTGGGCTTGGCGGATGCTCCAATGCTCAAAATAAGCAAGAGCACTCGAATGTCAAGGAGATTGGTAATGTACCCAAAGAAAATGTGGACTCTTATGTTTACAAAAATGAAAGCAGACCTGTGTACTATGCTAAATATGGTAATCGGGGTTGCTTATTTGAATTGAGAGTAAATGATATACTGATAACAGAAATCACGAGATCGGCCAATATAGGTGAAGCTTTGATAACAATTAATCCTGCAATATTTGAATCAGGGAAGCAAACTGTTGAGATCCATCTATCTCCTATAAAAGGAGAAGATGTTATAAGTAATGCAAAGCCTTTTCGTTTGGAAATTGGTTATTATGATTCTACAGAAGAAGTAGATGAGTCGGGAGAAGCGACTTGGCATACAGTTTTTACTCTTCCAGATATTGAAATACCGGAAAAAGGGTTGCCATACATTGATATGAAGGGTGAGTTCGAAGCAAATGTACCTTATCAATATACTTATTGGGATGATTGCGTTGATTTAAGAACAATACCTGATATTGAACAGAAAATCGTCAAAGAGTATGAATACGTCAGAAAATTAATAGCACAGAAAGATTTAGAGCAGTTAAAGAAGTATTTTATTCCATCTTATCAGGAATTTGCAATTACTATATATCAAACAAAAGAAGAAATAGAATCTGATTGGATGGAAACCTGTAAACTTATAAATAAGCACTCAACAAGTGACCTTCAACCAATAGAAGAGTATCGTATCATGTTTTCAAGTAATGGTCGAAGCGTATCTTTACGGTCAAATAAATATAACGGATACCCAAGTGCTTTGATTTTTATAAAGGAAATAGATAATGAAACCAGGTTAAGATATGGATATATTGAGTTACATCTTGGGATGAAGAAAGGGACTGATAAACTGATTCCTCTTATGATATAAATTCTATTTTATGAGCACTCAAGGTTCTAAAAAACGGATGCTACTTCATTCCTACTTTGAACGGTTAGCAAAAAATAATTGGGAAGCGAAAAAGGATATGAGAGATGACGGAGTATCTTTGGCGAAGTAAATTTAGTATGCAATAATAAATGTTGAATTATGGATATTACAACACTTTTGATTATGGGATTACTTAGTTTTGGGCTTGGCGGATGCTCCAATGCTCAAAATAAGCAAGAGCACTCGAATGTCAAGGAGATTGGTAATGTACCCAAAGAAAATGTGGACTCTTATGTTTACAAAAATGAAAGCAGACCTGTGTACTATGCTAAATATGGTAATCGGGGTTGCTTATTTGAATTGAGAGTAAATGATATACTGATAACAGAAATCACGAGATCGGCCAATATAGGTGAAGCTTTGATAACAATTAATCCTGCAATATTTGAATCAGGGAAGCAAACTGTTGAGATCCATCTATCTCCTATAAAAGGAGAAGATGTTATAAGTAATGCAAAGCCTTTTCGTTTGGAAATTGGTTATTATGATTCTACAGAAGAAGTAGATGAGTCGGGAGAAGCGACTTGGCATACAGTTTTTACTCTTCCAGATATTGAAATACCGGAAAAAGGGTTGCCATATATTGATATGAAGGGCGAGTTCGAAGCAAATGCACCATATCAATATACTTACTGGGATGATTGCGTTGATTTAAGAACAATACCTAATATTGAGCAGAAAATCGTCAAAGAGTATGAATATGTCAGAAAATTAATAGCGCAGAAAGATTCAGAGCAGTTAAAGAAATATTTTATGCCCTCCTATCAAGAATTTGCAATTACCATATATCAAACAAAAGAAGATATTGAGACAAGTTGGAAAAGTACCCATAATATTATAAAGGAATACGCTACAAGTGAGCTTCAGTCAATAGAAGATTATCGCATCGTATATTCCAGTAATGGTCGGAGCGTATCTTTACGATCAAATAAATATGGTGGATTCCCTAGTGTTTTGCTTTTTCTCCAAAAAGTAAACAATGGAATTGAATTTGAATATGGATATATTGAGTTACATCTTGGGATGAAAAAAGGGACTGATAAGCTGATTCCTCTTATGATATAAATTTTATTTTATAAGCACTCAAGGTTAAAGAACGGATGCTACTTTATTTCTACTTTGAACCGGTTAGCAAAAAATAATCGGAAAACGAAAAAAGGAGCTTAGGGCTGGCGGTATAGCTTTAAAACAGCAACTAAAAATTAAAGATATGAAAATGAAAAGCAGTATGAAACTAAAAGCGATAATGATTATAACGATGCTGGGCATGAGCCTTGCTGGATACACTCAAGCACAAAAGAAAGACGGTACATTCGCTTCTGAATCAGGTATGGAAATGCAGGTGGACTCTATGGTTTACAAAAATGAAAGTAGGCCTGTTTATTATGCGAGATATGGAAACAGAGGGTGTCTATTCGAACTAAGAATAAACGACAATGTATCAGCAGAAGTTACAGAACCTGTAAATATCGGTGAAACATCCATAACCATAAATCCGGTAATATTCAAATCCGGCAAACAAAGTATATCAATCAATCTGAAACCATTTCCGGGTAGGAAAACTATAATGAATGAGAAACCTTTCAGACTGGAGATTGGATATTATGATTTTACTGAGAAGTTGGATAGTATGGGTAACAGAATATGGCATAAGGTATTTGAATTACCAGAAATAGAGATTCCCGAGGAAGGGCTATCGCAGATTAAAATAGAAAAAGAATTTGAAGCACAGGTGCCATACGAAATCACAACATGGGACGAGTATGTGGATTTGCGTGAAATACCCAATATTGAGCAGAAAGTGGTAGAAGAATATAAGCGCGTGAGACAAATGATTGCAGAAAAAAAGATAAATGAATTGAAGGAATATTTTTGGCCTTCCTATCAAGAACTGGGAATTACGATTTATCAATCCCAAAAAGAAATAGAGTTAGATTGGAAAAGTACTGTTGATATTATTAATAAGTACTCTGCAAATGAATTACAACCAATTGAAGAATATAGAATGGTATTCTCAACTGATGGAAAAAGTATTTCTTTGAAATCCCAAAAACACGGTGGTTTTCCAGTTGCTTTGTTATTTTTAAGGAAGGAAAAAAATAGCTCAGGCATAAAATATGGAGGTATCGAACTCCATTTAAGTATAAAAAAAGGAACAAATAAATTGATTCCCGTTATGATTTAAAGCCAGTCAATATGGTATCATGCTCCTATTTTTCACACTATTCAATGCCTTTGCAGACAATAAAAATACGGAATTATAAATCAAAATAATATGAAACTTAAAACATTTATCGCTATGGGACTATTAAGTATGTTTAGTTTGGGTAGCTGTAATGCCCAGCAAAAAGACAACACAGCGAAAAAGGAGTTACACTATACCATGAACGAAAGTGCTCCGAAGAACTACTATCTATTGACTATGTCAAGTAACGGGTGTAATTTCAGAATTCTTGTGAACGATATTCCTGTATATGGCTTTTGGGACGAAGGGACATATTCCGGTTCATATCCTATCAACCACTTCATACAGAAAAGTGGAACACAAAAATTAAAAGTAGAATTATATCCTGCGTATACACATGAAGATTTGGGGATAAACAGTGAGGAACCGCTATATATTGAAATAAAAAAACGTCTTGACGGTCAGACATTGGACGATTATGTAGCTGTCTTAACAAATCCAATCCCCAAAGTTCAGAAGGGTATTCCATACTATGAGTATGAATGCTCTTTTGAAGCAGAAGTACCTTACGAAATAACCGAGCTTGACGAACTGGTAGATTTGTCGCAAGAACCGAACATAGAGCAGCAGGTGGTTGCCAAATATAATGAGTTGAAGGATATGTACGAGAAAAAGAGGTTTTCGGCTTTCCAGAAACAGTTTGATACAAGAAATAAAAGAATTTGGGTTACAAATTACATTCCAATCAATAAGGGAGAAAAAGATGATAATGAAGACATAGAGAGAATGAAGAAATTTTACAAACATGTAGCTCCAATACAAAATTATGAAATGAGATTCTTTGGTGACAAAAAGCTGGTAATGCTTTTCAGCAAAGAGGATTGCACTTATGCTTTCAGATTATATGACGGTGGTAGCAAAATGTGGGCGATCCCATTCTTTTTAGGAATGCGTAAAGGTAGTGATAAATTGGAAATTGTTTTTTAACATATTAGGTATTGGGACGATTTCAGAAAATAAGCTTCACTAAATGTCTGGTATTATGAAATGGAGTATGCTATCGTTTATGGGTGTATTGCTGTTATCCTGTCAGGGAAAAACTTCGTCTGAAACGCACGGCGACAAGCAGGTATCTGCACCTGATACTGTGCTGGCTTATAAGTATAAGGAATCGGGAAAGAAAAAATCAGCTAACGGTGACCAACAAGGGGCAATAGATGATTATACAAAAGCAATATATTTTAATCCTAATTATGATACAGCTTATCATAATAGGGGCGTGGTTAAAGCTGCTATTGGAGATTATAATGGTGAACTTTCTGATTATCGTTTAGCTATAAAAATCTGCAAACCAAATGCTGATTTATACAACAACTTAGGTCGTGCTTTATACGATTTGGAGCGTTTTAAAGAATCGGCTGAAGCCTATGGTGAAGGAATAAAGCATTTTCCAAAGGACTACAGATTGTATTATGGGCGTGGGCTGGCACGTAAAAGAATAGGAGATAAAAAAGGAGCCTGCGAGGACTGGATGAAAAGCAGCGAATTGGGATGTGTACAGGCAAATATCCTGCTGCCTCTGTGTGATGAATATATGAAGGAAAGAACTGATTCCCTGAAAAGACAAAATGAGGGGAAAGAACAGTCAGAGTAATAGCGTCATAATAAAATAATTTAATATGAACAACCCCAATAATATACATAATATGAAATCAATGATTCTTGCCCTGCTCATTGCAACAATCAGCTTCAACAGCTATGCACAAGTAAAAACAGAAAAAGATATGAAACAGGAAATAAAGAAAATGGAAGAACTGATACAGGAGTATTTAGGAATGGTGAAGACATACCCGGAGAAACCTGCCTACTATCTGCAGGTAAACAAGACAGGATGCAGACTGCTTGTCAGGGTAAATGACATTCCGGTGGGATATCATTTTGTAGAAGATGAAGGTGAGTCTATGCTATATCCTATCAATGATTTGCTATTAGGAAGTGGTAAACATACCGTAAGTATACAGGTCTATCCTCGAACGGGAGAAACGGAAGTCACCAAAGATGCCGGTGTAAATATTAAGGTTGTGCATTATAAAGAAAAACTGGTTGGTATGCCTGAAACATTGGTGGAATTAGACACTCCGACAGATATTGGGATGAAAAAAATCCCGTTGTACACTGACTCCATAAGCTTCAATGCCACACTCCCCTTTAACCATAAAAAAATACTTGCCGAAACAACGGATTTGCGGACAATACCTGATTTGGAAGAGAAGGTTCTTGCCCATTACAATATGGTGCGTCAAATGATGATTGATGGAAATTGTTATGAATATCGTAAAATGCGCCTTGCCAGTACATGGGTTTTGACGGAAATGAATTACTTGGGGAAAGAGGCTTTGGAGAAAACATATATCGATTCAGACTATTTATTCCGTTTTTTATGCAATCCTATAGATTGGATTGCAGAACCAATACAAAATTATGAGATAGTCGTTTGTGGAAATGGAAAATTGGTTTATCTAAGAAGAAAACTTGAGCTCGATGATGTTTTACGGGTTGGTTTCTATGACACAGAGGAGGAGAAAAGACTATCACCTGAAGAGCGTACTGTTACAGCATATAAGTTCATCCTCCTTTATATGCCACAAGGCAGTGATGAATTAGTGGAGCTGTATTAGAGAAATAAGTTTGAATATAAGAATTGCTAAATATCAGGTATTATGAAATGGTTTATACTATCGTTTATAGGTGTATTGCTGTGGTCCTGTCAGGGAAAGACTTCTTCCGGAACTGATGGTGACGAGCAGGTATCTGTTCCTGATACTGTGCTGGCTTATAAGTATAAGGAATCGGGAAAGAAAAAATCAGCTAACGGCAATCAACATGGGGCAATAGATGATTATACAAAAGCAATATGTTTTAATCCTAATTATGATACAGCTTATCATAATAGAGGTGTGGTTAAAGCTGCTATTGGAGATTATAATGGTGCAATCTCAGATTATAATAAAGCCATTGAAATTATTAGAAAATACGTCTTTCGGCGAACATGGATTTGACTTAGCTAATCCTAAGTTGATTGAAGAGGCTATTAATGATGGCAGAATTAAATCATTTGAAAGAGAACATCAGATATCGGATAAAACAAAAGATTTATGAAGCACTATATAATAAATATAATAATAATTATTATTACAGGTTGTACGGAAATATCAAAGTCCCAACAACAATTTATTACAAAAACTAAGGATATAGATTCTTTAGCTCTTTTATATAAAGAAAAAGCTGATGCTAAGGATGATGCAGGAGATAAAAATGGAGCAATTGAAGATTACAGTAAAGCAATTAGTATTAATCCAAACTATGTTGCAGCTTATTACAATAGAGCTATTGTAAAATCCTCTATGGGAGACAAGAAAGGAGCTATTGAGGATTATAGTAAAGCCATTGAATTAGACCCTCAAAAAAGTGGAGCATATTATGGAAGGGGTAATGCTAAATCTTTTTTAGGTGATAAAAAAGGTGGTATTATTGACCTCACCAAAGCAATAGAGTTAACTCCCCAAGATATAGATGCATACATTAACCGCGCTGTAATGAAATATGAGATTGGTGATATTGAAGGTGAACTTTCTGATTATCGTTTAGCTATAAAAATCTGCAAACCAAATGCTGATTTATACAACAACTTAGGTCGTGCTTTATACGATTTGGAGCGTTTTAAAGAATCGGCTGAAGCCTATGGTGAAGGAATAAAGCATTTTCCAAAGGACTACAGATTGTATTATGGGCGTGGGCTGGCACGTAAAAGAATAGGAGATAAAAAAGGAGCCTGCGAGGACTGGATGAAAAGCAGCGAATTGGGATGTGTACAGGCAAATATCCTGCTGCCTCTGTGTGATGAATATATGAAGGAAAGAACTGATTCCCTGAAAAGACAAAATGAGGGGGAAAGAACCCTGAACAAGAGCGTTTCGGAACTGGTACAGGAAACATTCCAGGGCAAAGTATTCAGCACCCATATACGCAACGCCATTGCGCTGGCCGAAGCTCCGACACAAGGGCAGGATATTTTTCACTACGCCCCCAAATCTGCCGGGGCAGAGGACTACGAGGGTGTATGTAACGAACTGCTAACAGAAATAAAGTAACCATATGGCAAAGAAGAACGATTTAAAAAACAGTATGTCGGCCGGACTGACCGGGGGGGGTAGACAGCCTGATCCAATCCACGGCCGGGCAAAAAGAGGCTCAAAAGCCGAAGAAGGCGAAAACCGTGCATTGTAATTTTGTCATGGACGAAACCTATCACCAGAACTTAAAGCTGATTGCGATCCGTAAAGGCGATTCGCTAAAATCGGTATTGCAAGAGGCCATATCTGATTATCTGGATAAGAACAAAGCCCTATTATAACAGGGCTTCATGTAATTGTGCCAGGACGTGACGAGCAAAAGACTTTCGGAAAAATACACGTGAATACGGAACTATAAATCAAAATAATATGAAACTTAAAACATTTATCGCTATGGGAGTATTAAGTATGTTTGGCTTGGGTAGCTGTAATGCCCAGCAAAAAGACAACACAGCGAAAAAGGAGTTACACTATACCATGAACGAAAGTGCTCCGAAGAACTACTATCTATTGACTATGTCAAGTAACGGGTGTAATTTCAGGATACTTATAAATGATATTCCTATTTGGGACTTTTGGGACGAAGGGGCATATTCTGGTTCATATCCTATAAACCATTTTATTATGAAAAGTGGAACGCAAAAATTAAAAGTAGAATTATATCCTGCATATACACATGAAGATTTAGGAATAAACAGTGAAGAACCGTTATATATTGAAATTAAAAAGCGTCTTGATAGTCAAACATTGGATGACTATGTGGCTGTATTAACAAATCCAATACCTAAAGTCAAGAAAGGAATACCTTACTATGAATACGAATGTACATTTGATGCTGAAGTTCCTTATAACATATCTATTTTAGATGAATGCATCAGATTAGATTCTATAAGCAACATAGAAGAAATGGCAGTACAAAAATATAATGAATTAAAAAGTATGTATGAAAGAAAAGATTTTTCTTCATTTAAAGAAGAATTTTTCATTCGAAATAAAAGGATTGGACTTTCAAACTATTACAAAGATGGAGAGTGTGACAGAGAAATGGAAGATCAAATCAACACAATGAAAAAATTATATGAACATGTAGCACCAATACAAGATTATGAAATAAAATTTTATGGCGATAAAAAATTAATCCTTTTATATAGTAAAATTGATTGTACATATGCATTTAGATTAGATGATGGAGGTAATGATATATGGCCATTACCATTCTTTTTAGGAATGCGTAAAGGTAGTGATAAATTGGAAATTGTTTTTTAACATATTAGGTATTGGGACGATTTCAGAAAATGTTATATTAACATTATAAAAGAACAAATTTTTATGGAAGATCTTGATATTCTAAAGAGATTTGACAATGATAAGCTAATAGATATTGTGAAAAATTATAAGCGTTACGGTTATGATGATGAAATTCGTGATTATGCTATTAATTTATTGAAAGAAAGAGGCTGGAGCATTGAGGATTTGAAAACATTCGGTTATTGGAAAAATTCCGATTACGAAGAAGCGTTGATACAATACAAAGCTTATTGTAGAAATTCACTGATAGCTGTCTGTGTCTTGGTATTAAGTCTTTGTATGCTGGCGCCTATCTATCTTGTATTTGTTTTTATGGCATATCGGAATGTATGTAAGTTCTATCAGGCATTAGGGAGAAAGGAAGAAGCCGTATTCTCCTTTGACTTGTGTTGGCATCTTTTGTTGTTCTTCTACCTAAAAGAGAAAATGAAAGAGGAGTTGAAAGGAATAAGATAAGTTTATAACAAGGTCGAGAAAACAACTTAACGTTGTATCTCACCAAACCTTAATAAATAAGATATGCCTCCGGCGGGGTTTTCGCTGGGGGCTTCTGACCTTTGCACATATAAAAATCAAAAAGAAAGAGATATATGAAAATCAAAGTTATATTACTTACTTTTTTTATTTACATCAGTTATTTTTCTCCATTATGGGGGCAAACGACAGGGAAAATAACAGATACAAAACAACAACCGATAGAAGGTGCTACAATTGTCATGCAGTTGCCGGATTCCACCTATCTGGGTGCAGCCATATCTGCGGCTGACGGTACGTTTACGCTGGAGCAGGAACCGGACAGTTATCTGCTCATAATCCAACACCTACTTTATCAGACCAGACTGATAAAGGGGAAGACAACAGATGCAGGTATTATTACTTTGGAAGCAAAAGACTACAATCTGGAAGAAGTGGTAATCAAGGGAGAAAAACCATTGGTTAAAGTTGAAGACGGACGGCTTGGCTATGACCTTTCCGTACTGTCGGAAAAGCAAGCTGTAAGCAATGCCTACGAAGCCATAACCAAACTGCCGGGCGTACAGGAAAAGAACGGAACGCTTTCTCTTGCCGGAGCTAATTCTCTCACAATAGTGGTAAACGGCAAACCTACTACCATGACCTCTGAACAACTGGAAACATTGCTTCGCAATACCCCAGTAAACCGCATAGAAAAAGCAGAGGTAATGTACAGTGCCCCTCCGGAACTTCATGTACGCGGAGCTGTTATTAATGTGGTGATGAAACGCTCTCATGACTATTCCTTTCAGGGTGAAGTGAGTACCAATTATCAGAACAGATATTTCAGCAGTGGTGGCGCAAACGGAAATTTCCGCCTCTCCACTCCAAAACTCACTTTAGATGTAATGTATGGAGCAGACAATATCCAAACTATGGAATATACAGAACTGTTCTCCAGACACACCTTGAACGACAATGTATATGAAATAACACAGGACGAGAAACTGAGTTCCAAAAGCTGGATGCACAATGTGAGAACTGCTTTGGAATATAACATCAACGAAAAGAATCATCTGAATGTAGCCTACACGGGAAGTTTTACACCTGACGGGCATAACCGCAGCATAGCAGACGGAAGTTTTCAGCAGTCCAGCCTTGATAAGTTCACGGACAATAAGATGAACAATATAACGGTGCTGTACAGTTCTGGTATCGGTTTGGAAGTAGGCGGCGATTACACACGCTACACATCAGACAATAACCAGACCATGTTCACCCAACTATCTGATAAAAACAAAAGTTCATACACACTAACTGGTGGCCAGCGAATAGACCGCTATTCAATTTATGCAGACCAGAAACATAATCTAACAAACAACTGGGGTATCGGTTACGGAGTAGCCTACCGTTATGCAAAAGATTATGATTTTCAAACATATAATAATGTAACAGGTAATATACAAACCGAAAATACAGAAGCCAAACTTAATGAACAGACAGCCAGTTTTTATTTTTCACTGAATAAAAACTGGGCAACCGGAACTTCGTTTTCTGTTTCTGCTACAGGAGAATATTACACTATTGGCAACTATCACAAATGGGCTGTCTATCCGCAAGCCTCACTGACATACCTGAAAAGCCCGAAACATATCTTCCAACTGTCTTTATCAACAGATAAGACTTATCCGGGCTACTGGGATATGCAGTCATCCGTTACATATCTGAACGGATATTCCGAACTTCAGGGAACACCGGGATTGCGCCCCATGACCAACTATAACCTGAACGGTACATACATACTGAAACAAAAATACATTTTCGGACTGTTCTACACACATACGTCCGATTACTTTGCCCAATCTCCCTACCAAGCGACCGACCGTCTGGCATTAATATACAAGAACACCAACTGGAATTATATGCGTATGATAGGTGCAAATGTCATCCTGCCTTTCAGCATAGGGAACTGGTACGACGCAAGGCTCACGCTCGTAGGTATGCAGGCACGGCAAAAATGCGACCAGTTTTTCGATGTGCCTTTTGACCGCAAGAAATGGATGTTTGTCGGAACACTTGACAATACCTTCAAAGTAGGCAAGAATCTATCCTTGGAATTGACAGGAAACATACAGACACCTTTCATTCAGGGAACACTGGACCTCGCCAGTTCATTCAATCTTACAGCAGGAGTGAAATGGAACTTTGCCAAAGATAAATTCTCGCTTACAGCACGTTGCAGCGATATATTCAACTCCAGTATGCCGGATATGAAAGTTCGCTTCAAGGGACAATATTTGGATATGAACAGTTCTTTCTACACCCGTACCGTATCTCTGAACCTCACATACCGTTTCGGAGGATATAAAAAACAGGAAGTGAAAGGAGTGGATACATCACGATTCGGACATTAAAAAAACAATATGAAACTAAATACAGTTATATTACTAACGTACAGTCTTGCAATGATTGGTTGTGCTTCTTCATTAAAGGGGAAAAGCATGTATCCCGATTCCTCTATCACTTATCGAAATGGTTATATATTGAATAAAAAAGGTGAAATTATAGGGAATTATGCCAATGGGCATATATTCGATAAAGGACGGAATATTAAAGGATTTTATTCTAATGGATTCATATACGACAAAAATCACAATATCATAGGTAATTACAACAATGGATTTGTAACGTTTAAGGAGAAATAAACAAGCCTCCGGCGGGGTAACTTGCCAGGGGCTTCTGACCTTTGCACATATAAAAAGCAAAAAGAAAGCTATATCGGAGCGTTACAATACAAAAACAGCCCTTATCAGTTTATTACAGACACACTTTCGTGGCCAATTCGTGACCTGTCCATCCTCTAAGATTTTAGGTTACGGAATGTCCAAAATTGGCGGTTCGTTGTCTTGATTTATCCATACTGCAAATATCTCATTTTCAGTCTGTCAATTTAAATTTGTAACTAAAAAAAAGAGATTTCTTCCGTTTCATCAGCAAACTGATAAGCTAATATGTATTTTCTCAATTCATTATATAAAGGCTGAATAAAACGCATCATATACAAAGCACTGCCCATGCCCATACAATCATCTATACCGAGCTTTTCTATCTCTGTATTGATTGGGACAATATCTTATCTACAAATTGCATAGAATATCTTTGAGTTGATTATAAAGATCTAATACTATCTCTATATCGCCTTAATTCTTTTTCTCCGGCATTTTTTATAGCCGAATCCAGTTCATTAAGAATTCTAACTCTATCATTAGGTATCATTCCGACAAACGGAACAGTGTTTGATACCGTATTTCCTAATAAAGTTGTTTTTATATGAAGTCTTGAAATAAAAGTCCGTAGCTCCAACAACCTTTCGTGTTCGGTAGCTTCTACAAAAGAGCCACGTTGTATTTCCTCGTATAATTCTGATTCGGAAAATACAGTCAGTGATACAAAGTTTACGGTAAAGGGGGATAGCTGATTGAACACATTGGCAGTATTAATAGCGTTCCGCTTTCCCTTGCCTTTTCCTGCAAGCCCTGTCAGATACACGAGGTTATATCTGATATTTGCTTCTTCCAGCTTCTTGCATTGCTCGATAATATCATTAGCCGTATATCCCTTGTTCATTGCTGCCAATGTATCATCATCTCCCGATTCTGTTCCGATACTGATACCGTCAAAGCCCAAATGACGCAGGTTCTTCAATTCCTCTACCGTTTTCGGCTTAATATCTGAAATCCGGGCAAACATACCGATGCTTTCACAATGGCGAAGGTACTTCCTGATTAGAAGACCTAAATCCAATAGTCTGTTATAACTTAAAGCAAAAGGATTAGCTCCGGTTAAAAATACTCGCCGTGCCCTCGGTTGATAGTCTTGTATCACCTTCAAGTCTTCCTCTACCTCTGCAATAGGAGATAGACGAAACTTTGTTCCGTGATATAAGCTACAAAATTTGCACTTGTTATGTGTGCATCCGGCTGTAACCTGTAATAGTTGAGAACTTGCCTCGTAAGGCGGTCGCCACACTTGTCCTGTAAAATGTAATAGTTCCATATAATTATCAATTAAGCTCTTGAAATCGGCTATTTTCCGTATTTTTGTGTTGCGAAGTTAGGATGTTCTTTTGGAATAAAGAAGAACTATACTATCTGTCAGCCACTTACGTTTGGGTTAGTATTTCTCAATATCAATGATTTTAAGAATAAAAAAAATGCGAAAAAAATTAGATTATGAATATTGTTCTGCTTCCCCTATATTAGAATGGTTAGGCGACAAGTGGGCTTTAGTTGTCTTGTTGAAGCTACACGAGAATGGGGTAATACGTTTTAATGAACTATATAAAACAATTCCCTCTATATCGGAAAAAATGCTCTCTACTGTTTTGCGCTCATTGGTAACGGACGGATTAGTGAGTAGAAAAATATACCCCTCAGTGCCACCCAAAGTGGAATATTGTGTATCTGAGTTTGGAGAAACCTTGATTCCTCATTTAGAGCGATTGAAACAATGGGGGCAAGAAAACTTTGAAACAATAATGGAGAATAGACAAAAAAATAAGTATTGAAATAGCTGAATGTGCTTTTTTGCGATTCTGTATTTTTTTCTTTTCATTAGGTTTCATTCTTTGCACTTGGTTGCACAATAAGTACCTCTCAAAGATTTTCTATCCTTTACTCTCCTATCATGCGTAAAGCCATAGAATACGATTTAGAACAGGAACGCTCGTTCGATTATTCTAAAGTGGACAGGAATGGACTTGTAAACCATATCGCCCAATTCGTATCGGGATTATGGCAAATCCATCCATTCGGTGAAGGAAATACTCGAACGACTGCCATGTTTACAATTCTCTATCTCCGTTCTATGGGCTTCGATGTAACGAATGATTTATTCGCCAAACATTCGTGGTACTTTCGCAATGCCTTGGTACGAGCCAACTACCAGAATGTACAAAAGGGTATTATGCGTAATTCCGAATATTTAGAGCGTTTCTTTCGCAATCTTATATTGGGTGAAACTAATGAATTGCGGAATTGATATATGGTGGTTAATGCTCCGGAAGGACTAGTCGCAGAGCCGGTAAGACCTGTCAACCGAACAAGTACCGAACAACTTGCCGTACAAGTGACCGAACAAGTTCGCTCGGTTGGCATTATATAACGAAATCAAGTCAAAGTCATAATCTTGATGGTTGCTTTTGTCGTGGCATCTTTGTTAGAGGGCTTTCGTTGTTTGGCTTCATAACTGATATTAAGCGTTTGCCAAAGCCGTTTTTATTTGAGTTTGCTCATGCGCCACGAAAAAAGTCTACTTTTTATATATTTTATTGCTTTTCAATAAATTATCCAGTTTTATATGGAATTTGGAGTATAGTCTGAATGTGCGACAGATTAATAATCGCAAAGAAAAATATGGGGTTCTTTTAGAGTATCAGCGATGAATATGGTTTGATCTTAAAAGGATTTCTTTTAAAATCCGTATATTTGAAACCGAAAACCAAAGAATAAAAAAATATGTTTACCAACAGGGATGAAGTATTGGAAAAAGCTTTGAGAATATTCGCTAAGATGAATTACGAGAAAGCAAGCCAAATGGAAATTGCCAAGACCTGCGGATTGTCTAAAGCAGGACTAGTTTATTATTTTCCATTCAAATTGGACTTGTTCAAGGCTGTAGTGGACAAGTATGTATTCGATACCCAGCATTCGAAAAACAAGTTTAACTTCACTGCAAACTCACTGTCGGAGTTTATCGACCAGTATGTAGCCGGAGTGGAAAACACGATGCAGCGGCTCGTACACTTGTTGGATGATGGGAATAATCCCAGCGGTTGTAGCTTCAATTTTTACTATTATCACCTATTGATGCAAGTAAGGCTGTATTATCCCAATGTAGAGAAAAAACTAGCTGTCATATTTGAACAGAACTACCAACTATGGAAGTCCGCCATTCAGAAGGCTAAAGAAAATGGGGAAATACGGCAGGATCTGGATGTGGAAGAAACAGCTTCAATGTTCTGGCAGATGTTCTTCGGTACGTCCTTTGAAGAATCCTTTTTTCAAGGGTTGGATACCCAAAAACTATCACGAAGCCTGCACTTTCTCTACTCTCTGTTGAAAGCCTGAAATTCAGGTTCCTTACAATGTAAGGAGACAATATATTCCCACAAAAGAGACTTTAATCAAATAAAACCAATCATTCGGTTTGTTTTTCTGTTTCTTTGTGTATATTTGCGGCTATATAATATTGCTGTCAGTTACATGGACAATGTTCAGAAACAGAAAGAAAACATCGCGTACTCTACAAAGAAAAAGGAAAGGACGGCTTTTCCATACATCCGTTTCTCCCCACATTTACATTGATTATAAGCCGGATGTACATGCGGTACTACCCCACCTGCAAGAATCCGCCCAATAGAAGAAACCCGGTAGAAAAGAAACTGATGCTACACTGTCAATGTTTAATAATGTTCCTGCTTGTCCCATTATATAAATGATAAAGTAAAATTGTATGGAAGATTTTGATATTCTTAACAAATTTGACAATGACAAACTAATAGACATAGTGAAAAATTATAAACGCTATGGTTATAATGATGCACTTCGTAATTATGTTATCAATTTATTAGAAGAGAGGGGCTGGAGCAGAGAGGATTTGCAACGATTTGGTTATTTAACAAACAATAATTACGATGAAGCAGAAAAACAGTACAAAGCATACAAAAGAAATTCATTAATAGGAATTTGTACACTTGTATTTAGTGGGGGAATTTTGATTATTGTCTATTTAATCTTTTTGATTATGGCTTATAGAAATGTTGCAAGATTTTATAAGGCATTGGGGCGTAATGAAGATGAAACCGCGTTGTTCAATGCTTTGGGCGTGTTGGCTTATTTTCATCTGAAAGAAAAAATGAAAGAGGAATTGAAAGGAATAAGATAGGTTTATAACAGGGAAAGGTAATAGCTGAACGCTATTCTTTACCAAACAGTTACCGATAATCGTGCAATGAATAAAACAGTCCAGTCCATAATATCCTTGATATCTTTCAGTATTATATTGATAATCATAACATTATTTTGTGGCGGTTTAGGCTTTGGCCGTCTGTTCGGAATATATGGTATTATGGAATATTGTTTTTTAAGTATGCTTGCAGTTATAGATATACTGGTAATCTGCAAGGTCTATAAATTATATGTAACGCAACCTAAAGTTATAATATTATGGTTGGGGTTGGAATGTTGTTCTATTCTTTTGTGGCTTGCTTTTATCTGTATAGACCAAAGTTTGTTGGAGTGGCAAATTACAAATTTCATATTGCAAGCTGTCGGTTTGGAGGGTTTCGAAGGAGATGAGCAGGGATTGAATATGCTTGCGGTCTTATGTGGCATTATTTATCCTTTTATTGGGATTGGGTGTTTATTCACCGGATTGGGAATTATAAACAAATCAGCAACAAGGAAAGAGTCATTTATAAACTAAAAAAGAAATAGAACTGCCTGTAAACGCCGGTTTCACCTTATGGCTGCAAACTGCCACCCATTACCCAAAGCAACGTACAATTACGTAAGTTTGATATAATGTCTATCGTAATGACAGATTGATAATGAACAAGATACATAACTTGGTAAATATGAATATAGTAAACAGAATGTTACTTTCCCTTGCAATGGTTTGTTGTTGTTTGAATGGCGTAAAAGCAACCCCATTGCTACAAGATACTATACAGGATAAAACCTACCGACTTTATCCGTTGGGAATTGCTTGTCGCAACGGCGACATAACAACCATAAAACAGTTGCTGGCAGGAAAAGATGAACCGATGGCAATGAGTAGCGATTGTTACGAATTTGATATACTCTATACAGCAATCTACTTTAACAAAGAAGACGTGCTGAAGTATGCCCTTACCCGATACAAGGACATTAACGATAGAGTATATAGCGATGAATACGGACTTACGCTCCTGACATATGCCTGTAGATTGTCCAACGTAAAGTTAGCCCGTATTTTGTTGGAGCATGGTATTCACGTAAATGGCTGTCAAAGTCCATACGACACCTACAAGGTATATCCGATTATGGAAGCCATTGCCAATAAGAACATAGAACTGGTACAGTTGCTTTTAGAGTATCGTGCAGACCTTGAAATAAAGGATAGTAACGGCAACACTCCTTTCACTTTAGCAAAAGAAGCAGGTTCACAAGAGATTGAAAATTTACTTTTACAATGGATGAGATAACAAAAGGAATACTGACAATGCAGGATAACACACAAGCCATTCTCTGCTAAACCATTAGATATAACAGATGAAAGCATTTCTATTATATTGTTTATTTCTTTTTCCATTTAGCTATGCCATAACAAAAGATAGCTATATGGAACAAAATTCAACAAGGTGTCATTCTTCAGCTGAACAAGATACCCTCTATATTGAAACAGAAAAAGCAGAGTTTGAAATTATATATAGGCTATGCCTGAATCAACAAGGTAGAAAGAATGTTGTCTACGAGTTGAAAACATCAGATGATAGCAGCATTGATTTTGTACAAAGCTATATGGTCAATGGAATAAGAAAGTTGGATTGTTTTGTTGTGTATGATAATGTGGCAGATGGAAATCGATTTTTATTCTATGATTATGAAAGTAGGGTCATTCACATGACACCAGCTTGCTTTTCCGATTTCTATCCGATCTGCAGTTCTGCAGATTTTTCAAAAGGGGAAGTTTTGTTAATAAATGGGCACTCTCATTTAAAACAGCCGAACGACACAGTAAGTATTGATAGTAAGGTGACTTATGTACCATTTAACCGTAATAATCGAATTATAAAGGCAAAGTTGGTTCCATATACCCAAGTTGAAAAGGACAAAATATATCAAACAACGGAAGATCACATCTGACAGTAACCCACTCTATTCCAGTTAAAATATTAACAATACCCAACAATGACAGTAATCAGTTTATACTGTTTTTCGCATCTTTCAGTTTAGACTTATACTTATTCGGCAAATGAAGATGGAGAGGCTGTGCAGGACAGTAATAGATTGTATTGACTTAGGCAACAGCAGGAGTAAGATTGCAATATTTTTTCATTGGAGAGACTTTAACAAAATAAAACAAACCACTCGGTTGGTTTTTATATTTCTTTTCATATATTTGCGACCATATGATATTATTTCAGTCACATGGGCAATGTTTATAAACAGAAAGGAAGCATCGTTCTGTACAAGGAAGAAAGGAACGGTACGGACTATATACGGATAGAGTATGCAAATAGTCCGACTGTTGCGCTTTTACTTGCTTATGATGAGGGCATAGAAACAACGGGCAGCGGCTGGGCTTATATGGAAGCTGCCTCTTTCAAACCAGTCGATTTCCATAAACGCTACTCTCCCTATGCTTTCATTGATTATAATAAGGTCTATTCCCTACATTTCCTACAGCAACAGAATTTTATTCCTCCTATTGAACCGGAAAAAACTATTGAAACTCCGGATTTTCCGAGAAATTTGATAACAGAAGGATTGATGGAAATTACCTTATCTGCACAAGGGCATCTGTCCCGCCCGTCACGACATAAAATTTTACGGTCACTCCGCTCCTTACGCATGGTAGGAAGAATAGGCATATTATGTGCCTTTAAGGTTTTGCCGACTTGGAGAAAATGGTCAGGGAACAGCTATGAAATTATAGAATTGCTCCGAAAGGCAGAATATTATTTATGGGGAAAAACAAATGAAAAGGATGTGATAGAAGCAGCAGACCGTATATCTGCCCTCGTACAAGGATATGATTATGGAACCAATTTTGTTCCATTTATGGCTGGTATGTCGGCAGTGCGGGCAGCTTATGCCGTAACGGCTTCCAGCCTCAGTGAAGAAGTTTTTGAAAATGACGGGCAAACTGACTCCGACAAATGGGATGCAGCATTTTTGGCAAGTCTTTCCTATAATAAAAGAACAGCAGATATAGAGGAAATCGACCCCGAATTGAACAGAAAATTTTGGACGTGGTATCTTACAGACTGTATTCCATTCGTTTACGAAAGTGAAAAACATCCCCGATATTATACCGATAACAGAATTAGTATCCCGATACCGGCAAATTGCAATGCAATATTGTATGACGGCATCAACCGATTCAACTCTGCACTCGACTCATATGTTCATGCTCCTACAAACAGAAAAGAGATATTGCGTATGCAGCCGTATGCAACAGACGAAAAGCTTGTCCGCACAGTAGCTGGTTTTCTGCAAGGTTATTGTTGCATTCCTTCCAATGCTCAAGAACTGGAAAATTATTGTATGATAGGACATTTCTATTATGACATTATAAGATTCTGGTATTGTGTGGCTTTATTGGCTCTATCTTCAGATTCTGCAGCTCTTGACTGTCTGACAAGACTTGCCCATACCCTGATGGAACAAGGTCCGGGAGATCTACATGTTTTATACCGCATACTGTTGCTGCTGCCGGAACAGAGTTCTTTAAACGGACTACGCCAAGAACTGTCTGATTATTATAAGAATACGATTCCAACTCTTATAGCTGCCCAATGGTTGGCAAAAGCAGAGATTCCTTATCCTGATGATTTTGAATGGAACCTATCTTTTCATTTTACTTCTAACGGGGAAATGTTTCCCACATCAAATAATCAAGAAGAAAAGAAAGCATGGTATATCCTAAGAGTTGATATGTTTGGCCCAAGAACGCTTTTCAATGACTACACGCGTTTCACAAGTTATCAAATTTATCTGCGCAATGGTGACCACAGTATTCATGGAAGTTGGAATGAAAAAGACGGTTTCCTTATACGAGATGGAGAATCATTGATGGAGAATGAACTTCATACTCCTACCCTTCTTGTACTCCTAATGCACAGGCTGGCTGAGTATGGTATACGGTTTTCGAAAGTTCCGGCAAGACTGTATACTAGCAAAGGAATATCACGGAAATCTGTAGAAAGTTGGATAAAGAACGTAATGAAAGCGTATGAGGATGATAGGATGCAAGAAACTCGTGACAATGCCCTCGATATTCTCAAATACGAAGGAGATATAGAAGATACAGTAGTAGAATTGAGAAAGAAGTGGGGAGATGTTGTTTCCGTATTGAAGGATAAACGTTTTGATGAAATCGTAAACCAATATTCCTGTTTTTCACATGAGATTGGTATATCTGCCTTAGGACAAGAACTTACAGCTTGCGGATATGCTCTTTACAATTTAGATGAAGATGATATTTATCTGTTGGAACTGATTCCGCAGGCAGAAATGGGAGCTTTTGAGAAGAAATGTCACAAATACGGCCAATATTGCAAACTACTCAAACAGCCGCATCGTGATTTCGGCATACAAGCCAGGCATATTGCTCCACGCAAGCAGATGCCGCGTATGCAAATGGTATGGCCCAATGACAATATCTGCTATATTACAAGAGGCTTTGCCGGTTATTTCGCCTATGGGGAATGGAAACAAGAAAGCAAGACAGAATGGCAAGGAACATTTATAGTAGATTTGCGCGTTGTCCCTCTTCAACCGGTAAAATTTAAAACGAAGAAAATCCATAGTTTTATATATTCGAAAGAACTGGACTTTTATGCTGCATTGTATTCTACCTCTTTAGGAGAAATGCCCGTTGCCGGAAAGAATCCTTTGGAAGCAGAGAAATGGCCGCGTGTGTGTGATTTGAGTGTTTACGATAAATATGAATTCCAGTGGTGCGGACATTATCTTTGTTTGGGGGATGTCCATAGTGCTATTGTTCACACAATGACAGAACAAGGAGTAAAATATGTAAGTCGAATTATTTTACCGGAAGGTTTGATATATGCTCCCAGCTTCGGGATAGATGGAAAGGGAACGTTATATATAGTAATGGGGGAATACAGCCAATCAAAAATTATCCGATATGATGATAATGGGAAATATATAACTATGCCATTTTCCATGTCCGGCTATGAAACATTCTATACTGGCAGCAGCCCTGTACCGAATACAACACGCCTTCTTTTGCTGCATGAATATACAGTAAGTAACAATAGCGGAATATGGCTGGAACCGGGATTGCTCGACCTTGATATGGCAACACAAAGATGCCGTATCGCTCCATTGCATCACATCGGTGACGGTTTATTCAGATTGCGTATATTTTACGAGGACTGGATACTGATAGAGGGAGACCACTACACGAACGGAAACCGTTCCGATTATGCACGCCTTTGGAACTGGAGCACGGATGAAGTTTTGCGTATCCGCCCCGGCGTGTTTGGCAGCGAATCATTCAAGGCTCTTCATGCGTTGCCTGACGGTACTATTGTAGTAAATACACACCAACACACTGATGACATACTCAGCTTGCCGGAAGATTTATGGAATTTTCTTCGTACGGCAAGCCGTCCGAAAAAATTAGGCTATTGGCTTAATTACCCGAATCCCTATCCAAACATAGACTATTTATTGCCACCTGTATCGGAAGATGTTAGCCTAATGCTTGCTCCACCATATGTGAAAACACAGATTACCGGGCAACAGCCGGTGGAGAAAATTACTCCAAAGGAGTGTTCCACTCTGTCGGTAACAGATGGAGTGGAAATAACCGAAGGCATATTAAAAATTAACGGTCAAAAAATCAGCCTGCCCTTGTCATATACAACAATGGTGAATATTTTCGGCAGAGAGAAAGTCGTATTTACCCATCGGAATATGCAGGACGATAACGGTAAGATGGTACAATATGATAAACGAAGTTTTCTTATTTGGGACAAAGCAGGAGTAACAGCTATCCGAAACGAAGAAAATGTTTATAATATTTCCGTCATATATTTATGGGTGGCTGAGAACAAAAAGTCTATCCCTTCCTTGCCTGCTCCCACCGGACTGTTCGACTGTAAAATTACGGTAGACGGAACCTTATGGTCCAAAAAGGCGGATATGACTACCCGCAGTGGAGAGATGGAAATCGTAGCATCCGCATCGGGCGGTTATATGGAAATTACATTTGCCCGTACCCGCGACCAGAAAATCACTTGGCAGAACTATCGGAAGATAATGGTTGAAAACTTCCAGTATGCACTTATAAAAAGAGATTGCATCAAACAATTGGAGAAGAATATCCGCATAGGTAAACCGACTAAAAATCTGACGGAAAACGTACACCTGTTGGAAGAAATGAGCGAAGCATTTCTGGTTTGCATGATTCAGGCCCTTCATGCCGGGTATGCTATGGGACGAGGTGAACGTTATCTGAAAAGCAATATGCTTCTGCCTCTGATAGAAGCAGCAATCAAATGCATTGAACATGGTACAATTAAATCTTCCGATATGCTCTCCGTATATTCGGGTTGCGTGCTTCTCAATTGCGAAAAAATGACTATGAAGCGGTTGAGTGAAATTATGATGAAAAACGGTGTTCGTGATTTTGTATTTGACACACTTATCCGATATCGTATTCCAGATTGGGAAGTTACGGAATATACCGTATTTCCGGAGGTAAAGAAATGGATAACTTCACAAACGAAAAGCCGGAACATGACAGAAGCAAGAGTCGCATTACAGAAAATTTCTTGTATTTCAGAAAATATCCTGATAGCAGATGCGCTGATTACATCAACATTTTAAATATAAATAGTATGGAAACAACAAAAACAACCGAAAAATTTCAGAGTGTGCATAAAACTTTTAGTTACACTCCCAAAAGTGCATTAACCAATCAATGGTCAAGCCTGGCATTTGGAATAGGTATGGTTATCGTGCCCTTGATTTATCCTTTTGGATTACGTATCAGACGGGCTGTCATCCTCTCTCCGGAAGTCTTGTCTACGATTTTGATTATTTGTGGGGCGCTGCTGCTTTTAATGACATTCTTCAGTATACGCAAGGCACAGGTCTTGGCTGCACAGGGAGGAACCGTTACTGTGGATAAAGGACGGGTGACATATCCTGAGGTAAATAAAAACAAAATCGAATATAACTCTTTCCTTATTTCCGACATCAACTATATAAAAGACGATGATGAAGAAAATCAATTTAAAGTAAGTCTTCCTGATAAATACATCGTATTCGAGATCAAATATTTTGCTTCGCAGGAAGATTTTGATGAATTCCGTTCTTTATTTAATTAATCAATTCTTTATAACCTATAACGATTTGATGATTATGAAAAACAAATAATGCCGGTGAAATTAAAATAAAACAATAACTTTTATAGCTTATGACACTATTTGTGGATAAACAAAAAATAACCGGCAAAGAAACGGAGCAGTTGTTCTCAGCCGGAATATCGCTTTTGCTCAGCAAGGCATATCCGGCTGCTTATTCATGCTTCAACCGTATTTCTGATGAAGATTTCAGTGTGCTATACAACAAGGCATTGTGTTGCTTCATGGTAAAGTGGTATGACGAATGTTACAAATTGCTTTGTGAGTCGGAACAGCTTATGTCCGGAAGAAATATTACCCATGAAGTAGAGTTACCCGAAGCATTTCTCCGTTATGACCATGCCGAAGGGCATCCTTTTCATCCCATGCCGCAAGGTATTCCGGTATCTTTGGCATACAGGCAGTTGCTGCTGTTAAAGGCAGAAACGGCTTTCAGACTACATCTGTATAGTGAAGTCAAGTCTATATCCGCTTGTTTGAGAGGCAAATACAAGCATATTGAGAAACTGATAAATAATATAGCTGACAATGATAACTTGTGAAGAAATATATGGCTTGCATACTACTGGTGCATTGAAATCCGCTTTATACGAGGCATATAGGGAGATTCCGCTTGACAGCAGAAACAGCATGCGGAAAAATGATACTCCTTTGCATATGGCTTGTGCATTTGCCGATGAGAATGCGGTGCGCATACTGCTGGAACGTGGAGCAGATGTAAATGTAAGGAATGATGATGGCGACACACCATTATGTGTATTGGCCAGATGCAAGTGTTGCGGGAGAGAAACCACGATTGCCGGTATCGCCGGACTGCTGGTTTCCAAAGAAGCGAGAGTTCCGCGCTCCGGAAAAAATACGACCGCCCTGATTGAAGCTGTGGGCAACCGGCATTTTCTGATGGCGGATATTCTTTTAATGTCCGGTTGCCGCATTGATTCGACCAACTCAAACGGCGACAATGTACTTCACGTCATTTGCCAATCGGCCGGAGACATTGCATACGACATCAAGCGTACAAAAGAAAGGATAGCAGACTTCTCCGAACGGTGGTATTCGGAAAAGGATAAACGGGAAGCATATGAAAACATGGAATATCTGGAAGAGGTAGACAGACAATGCTTTCTAACTGCAAAACGTATTTTAGAAAATGAGCAAATAGATACGGAAGACAAGAATAACATCGGAAAAACCGCTCTTGATATTGCTTGGGAAACAGGAGCACGCAGAATCGGAGCACTACTGTCCGGACAAGATCCTGATACAGATGAACTTTCTGCGCTCATCGGAGGCTTGGATGTTTTTCAGGCATTATGGTACAAAGATATGATAGCTTTGGATGCTATTTTGCGATCCGGAACAGAATTGCAAACCGTTTGCGAGGATAAAAAGCTACACGATTTCAAAGGCAGATCACCTTTGGCCTGCGCCCTTTTATGGGACAATGCCGAAGCTGCGGAAATGTTGTTGAGAAGCGGGGCAGACCCGGACTTCAAGGATTTGGAAGAGCAGACAGCTTTTGCCGTATGGCTTAAAAAAAGAAAACACGGCAGTGAAAAGAAAGAAGACTGCCTGCATCTTCTTCAGTACTTGATGCAATGCGGATGGAATCCGGAAAAGTCTGCTGATAAGGAAGGTAACACAGCATTGTCTCTTGCCTGCCGGGAAGCTGGATGCGAATTAGGAATTTGGGCTGCCCGATATCTCATAGAGAACGGGGCAGATGTCAATACTGTTAATTTGCAGGGACAGACTCCGGCAATGAATCTCTATGGAGGATGCTTTTGGAATGGGAACATTCCGCGCATTGCCATCCTGCCGAGGTCATATCCCTATGAAGGACGTTATTGCACGGAAAAAGATGCCGATATGCTTGAAACCCTGCTTGAAGCCGGTGCAGATGTAAATGCAAAAGACAAATGGGGCAATACTTTGTTGCATTACATTGCAGGAAGTTCTCAAAGAGGAGCAAAAGAAGCGGTCGGCTTGGTCATGGACTTTGGGAAACCGGATGTGAATGCCGTGAACAATGAAGGAAAGACCGTTTTAGACATTGCAACGGGAAAAAATGACGAAGCTCTTATAAAATTTTTATTGAAATATTATTGAGAAAAGTATGGATAATAACATGACTTTTTTAAATGCATGCCGTAACGGACAGAAAAGCATCGTACAGATATTCTTGAAAAAAGGAGGTATTGATGTAAACAAGCGGGATGCTGAGGGTAATACACCGTTATATTATGCTTGTTTGAAGGGACTTAGAGACATTGTAGGCCTTTTGCTTGACAGCGATGCAGATGTCTCCATTGCAAACAACTGTTCGGAAACTCCTTTACATGCAGCTGCCAGAAGCGGAAACAAGGAAATAATAGGAAAACTGGTACAATATGGAGCGGATTTGGATGCAACAGATAAGGAAGGATGTACACCTCTAATACGTCTTCTCGACAATAAACGTTCTGATGCAGCTTTGTTCTTGATAGAACAGGGCGCAGATACGGAAATAGCGGATAACTCAGGACACAGAGCAATAGATTATGCCACTGCTCACGGGTTGCGGGAAATCGTGATATGCCTGTCCGTAGACGGAACAAGCGATGCACACGGAAACACACCTCTTCACCAGGCTGTTTTCAACGGGCAGTCTGAAACAGTCCGTGCATTACTTACCGCTTCGAACGACATGTTGAACACACCCAACGATGAGGGGGAAACGCCGCTGATTATTGCTTGTATGAAAGGAAACCTTACAGTAGCGAAACTATTGATTGCTGCCGGTGCGAACGTGAATAAGTCTCTTTTGAACGGGAATACTCCCCTACACTTTGCAGCCTGGTCGGGAAACAAATTTATTGGCCGGGACTTGATAACGGCAAATGCACAAGTGGATATGCAGAACGAACATGGAGAAACTCCGCTCATTCTTGCAGCCAGAGAAGGAAATAACGAGTTTGTCGCATTTCTTGTGGAGCATCAGGCAAATGTGAATCTGGCAGATAATCTTCAACGGACGGCATTGTATTATGCCAGTGAGCGCGGATACAACGAAATTACGGAAATTTTATTGGCGGCAGGAGCCGAAGGATAATTTATAAACATCATTAAGAAGTAAACGGATATGACAAAAGAAAGAACAGCCCCTCAAAGTCCTGAGGATATGGCAAAAGCGGCACAGGAAGCCGCGGTAAAGGCAGCAATGGAACAGGCCCAATCTATGTTCGGGAACATTCCGGGATTTCAGATGCCGGAGGGTATGCAGGAACAGATAATGACACAAATGACAGCCGGTATTCCCAATATGGCAGAACTACAGGCACAGCAGGAAGCGATGCTGAAAGCAGCCGGAATCGGTATGGAAACGGTAGCGGAAGCAGGACGGCAAAACATGGCATTTGCCCAACAGATGATGCAGGGCTTTTATGATATGGAGAATCTGAATGAGGAATGGACTATCAGCAAAGCCGGTGACGGTAAACTGGATGCAGGTCAGCTTCGTCTGTTGGCTTTCGGTGCGCCTATGTTGGTGTATAATGACGAAAATGTAGACACTATTGATTGCGAAAACGATATTGACAGTATCAAATGTACACTTCGGGAATGGTGGAATGTGACAGACCGGGAAAGTACACTGGATATTGTGCGATGGCTGCTTGAGGAGGGGCATCATGCCGAAGCAGACCGGGCATTGGCAAAAATTCGCAAACGCGGATTGAAAAACATATCGGCAGAGGAACACTGTAATGGGGATGACAAGATGGAAGATGTTTGTTTGATTGCAGAGGAAATGCAGAAAAACGGTTGGTGTCCTGCCGGGCAAATGCCTCAGAGTGTCATCGCTTGGGATTTGGTGCGTTTGGTGAACCTGGGACGTTGGGCATATCTTTGCGATTATATCCGCGAAGATGAGATGTGGCATATCATGCAGGTAGCGGCAGATACTGCGCTCGAACACTTTTCTTCATGGGAAGAATACGGACGGAGTTTCATCATGGGGCGTGGAGTATGGCATGGCGATCCGACAGACAGCGAAACAGCATACGAGATAGTAGAGCTCTTGCTGAAGAACAGTGAATCACCCTGGAAACAGTCTATGTGGAAAGAATAACGGCAGAAACCTTTATAAGTATGAAATAATATGGACAATAATTTTTGGATATCCGCTGCAATAGCTGCTGTTGTGGGTGGGGCCTGGCTTTTCAAGAAAGGGAAAAGTGCATATTCATTTATCAGAAAAATACGCAGGTCTTTTAAAGGCGTATGTCTGAACCCTAAATCAAGATTGACCGACGAGCAATGCAAGAAGATTGCCATCGGTGCTATGTATGCTTCTCAGCAAGGAGCATATCAAAACTCGATAGAAACCGGTATTCCCGATATGCTTCCCAAAATACTTGGAGAATGGTGGGGAATTGAGACTACGGAAGATGCCCGGAAAGAACTGGACTATCTTTGCCAAAAAGGATACCGGTATTATTTTCCCTTTGTCTATCAGGCATTCCTGCTGGACAAACCGGAAGAACAAGATGAAATCTTTCAGCAGAACATGACTTCTCAAGAAGATTACGACAAGATTGTCATGCAATTTCAGAATTTGCAGGAAACCTATGAGGAACTGCTTTCCTGCAAAGTGATTGTGAGCAAGGAAGATTTAAAGCGTTATGGCGTTGCCGGTTGGGATGCGGGACGAATCTGCTTCCTAGCCCGTGCTTGCTGCGAAATGGACTACATCTCCGAAGCGGATGCCTGGAGATACATAGATGTGGCATACGACATGGCACATTCGGCATTCTCTTCGTGGAATGATATGGCTATGAGCTATGTTATTGGACGTTCCTTGTGGGGAGGAAAAAGTGCATACAATTCTGTAATGAAAAGTACTGCCGATGAATTGCTGACACATGAAAACAGCCCTTGGAGAAAATACGTTTGGTAAACAACTTTTTTACAACTCTACTTTAGTAAGAAACCGGCTTTTCACAGATACCGCATATCTGTCTTGTCTGTATGAAATGCGGTTTCTTCTATTTATAATTTCAATTATAGGACATATATCATATATGTAGCACAAGAAAAAGAATAACACAAGCAATATATATTATAACTTGTGTTTACATTTATTTTATATAATTTAATTATGGCAACAGGATTCAGACCGAAATATGAGCGGACAATAGAGTTAGCCGGATATTCATCCGAAGAGCTGATGCTTCTTGCCATTGAGGCATCCAAATCTCTCGGTTGGCAAGCGGGCAGTATAAAACGTGATAAATCAGATTTTTATACGCCTACAAGTTTTAGATCGTGGCAAGAAAAGGTTATTCTTTCTGTAACAGACGGGAAGGACGGACAACTTCTTGCTACAAGCATATGCACATCCATGCAGTTCATGGACTGGGGAAAGAACAAGCAGAACCTTAATAAGCTTACAGCTACCATGCAGCAGTTGCAAAATGTTCATAATATCTCTCCGACAGAAGCCGATACTGCAAATAAAACCACGTGTGCATATACTCCGGAAGAAAAGAATACTGTCATTGCTCATATCCGTCACTTCTATGGAGGTATTAAAGGCATCACAAAAAACATTGTTTCACCGTCAGGAGTGGAAATCCTCATTGTTGAACCAACAAGCAGGTTTGACTGCTATACATTGGTAACATGTGGAGCAGGTGCTTCTGTTATGCCGGTGCCGGATAAAGCAACTCCTTCGAGGTGTGAATTCTGTATGTGTATGCCACCAACATGGAATACAGAAGACTCATGGCCGATTGACTGGCTTTTGCAATGTGTCTCATGGCTTCAACAAGGGAATTCCTGGCTTGCATGTGGGCATTCGCTGTCCGATGGTACACCGTTGCAGGATGATACTCTCATGACATCCATGTTGCTTACCATTCCCGAAGAACGGGACAAAGGTGCGGAAAACTGTCAACTGCCCAATGGAGATTCTGTGGCTATTTACCAACTGGTTCCTGTATATACGGAAGAAGTTCTGTTCAAACAAGCCAATGGCATCATTCCTCTATTGGACAAGATGAAGAATGTATCATATATTGTCGATACACACAGAGAAAACACATGTAGAAATTATTCTGCTTTTGAAGAAAACGGAGATAGTTCCATAAGTATGGATGAAAAAGCGAATGCTTCCTTACGTTCAATACTGACAATCCGTAAAGGGAATATGGCAACACCCCTGCTTGTTTATATCAATATTGCCCTATTTGTCGTCATGTCGATATGCGGAGTGAGTCTGCTTGCTCCCACAGGAATATCCATCATAAAATGGGGAGCGGATTTCGGTCCCCTTACACTTACCGGCGACTGGTGGAGGACCATTACCTGTAATTTCATTCATATAGGAGTGATTCATGTTCTTATGAATATGTACGCACTGCTGTATATCGGAATATTCCTGGAACAGCTTATCGGCGGAAGGAGACTTATAAGCGCATATTTTCTGACAGGATTGTTTTCGGCTCTTGCCAGCTTGGCAATGCACCCTGAAACCATAAGCGCCGGAGCTTCCGGTTCGATATTCGGACTTTATGGAATATTCCTTTCTTATCTGGTGTTCCATCACAGGATAGAAAAAGGGCAACGCAAGTCCTTGTTATACAGTATCGGTTTCTTTGTATTCTATAACCTTATGTCCGGTGCAAGAGCAGAGGGCATAGATAATGCCGCCCATATTGGCGGACTTGTGTCCGGAATCATATTAGGCATCATATACTTGTTGACTGACCGGTTTGCAACGAAGAAAACCTCTACCCTCTTTATATCGATTACGGAAATTTCTTTTGTGCTGATCTTTACGGCACTTTTTGCAGGACAGACATCCAACCTGCCGGCAGATTTTATAGAAATCAGGGAGATGTGGGAGAATGGTACACTTGAAGAATACGCACAAAGCGTTTCTTCTGAAAAAGATACTATTGAAACAGATCCCAACACCTCGTACTATATGCCGCAAAATGCAACGGATGTTTCCACTTTCACCGGAAGTGAAACAGATCTGGGCAATGGAATGAAAGAATACATAAATAATAGCTGTGGCTTCAGTTGCCAATATCCGTCAACTTGGGAAACAATAGGAAAATCCGATACGGAACAGATATTGCAACTTCGAGGACATGGTGTCAGCAGTTTAACCGTCAGCTACATTAAAGCTCCTTCTAAGGGAGCAATGGAACATATGTATGATTTATTGATTAATTCCATGAAAGAGTCCCAGTCAGAAAACATAAATATTCATGGAAAAACATTCGAAAGGATTTCGGGAAAGATGGAATGCGCTGTAGCAGGCGGTGGAAGTATCCATATAAATCAGAATATTGTTATCCATACGAATGAGGAGACACTGGAAAACTTCATCATTACTTCCACAACATCTGATGACAGTTCTGAATCCGAAGTTCAGGAGATTATAAAAACCATAAGAATAAATTAGACAGTGAAAAATATAAAGTATTCAACGCTTATGAGGAAAAGACTATTATCTCTGCTGCTCCTTTCAATTTGCGGGAGTATGCTCTTTGCACAAGAGCCGCTGGATATTGACGATGTGGAACAAGTTCCATTGGGAGATTTCACATACCAATGGCGGAATATATGTGACCGTACTCCACTACATGGAAAGTGCCGGATTATATTAAGCTACAGGTCTTACACCATAGCCCATTTCAACAAGGATGGCATTCTCGATGGATTATACGAAAAATATGAAGACAATCATCTTGTACAGAAACTGACCTATGTAAAAGGTATACTAAGGGGAAAAGGATATGAATATTACACAGACGGCACTGTGAAGAAAGAATGTGTCTGGAACGAACAAGGAAAGATAGACGGGTTGATGATAGAATACAACCGGATAGGAAGAACGGAATGGGACTACAAGAATGGCGAAGTGGACGGACAACAACGAACATTTGACAATAACGGTCGATTAATCACGTTTGTTTCGTACAGCAAAGGTATGCAGCATGGTCCTTTCCGCATCTATGAAGAAGGCGGTACTGATATGCCGCCTTTTATAAGAGAGGGGTATGCTTGGGGATGGCGCGGCAAGAAAGGCGAATATAAGGAAACCTGGGCACTGAGCGGAAAGCCGAAATGTATAGAGCATTACACAGAGAAAGGCGAAAAAACCGGCCGGTGGCAGGAATGGGATGAAAACGGGAAACTTGTCCGAGAGGAAAATTATACGGAAATGCCATATTATTCTGTGAAATTTGACAAGAATAGCTATCCGTTAGAACGGTACTACTATAATGAGGACCTGTCGGTGAAGAGCATACAGGAGTTCTATCCCGGAACGGACAAGATAATGAAAGAAGAATATAATCTTGATTTCAAAAACTTCAAGCGTGACTATCGTCAGTTTTATGAAGACGGTACAATACAGGAAGAAGGGCATATGAAAGGCGGAGAAGTGGTATTTGCCAAAGAATACTATAAAAACAGGCAACTGAAATGCGTCAAAAATATACAGAATGTATATGGATATAAAATTCTCACTGTTACGGAACTATATGATGAATCCGGGAAGCCGTTACCTATTCCCTCCGGCACATTCTAACTAAAAAGCAGATTTGGATTATTCTGCTTGTTTCAAATTAAGAATAATGCCGGTATCGTGAAAAGGCGTCAAAACACTGGCACAACTTTTTTGTTATATATCTATGTTTTAGTATTTTTGTAATCAATAGGCAGCTATTTCTAATTTATAAAAAATATACTCTATATGGATAAAGGTATAAAACAAGTTGTGATTCTTTTGGCACATCCCGACATTAAAAGTTCGCAAGCCAATAAGGCATTAATGGATGCTGTTAAAGAAATGGAAGAAGTGGCAATATACAATTTATATGAAATGCGTCCGGAAGATGCCTATAATATTGATTTATGGAGCAAGATTATATCGCAGGCATCTGCTCTTGTGTTTCAATTCCCGTTATATTGGATGTCGGCTCCTTCCTTATTGAAGAAATGGCAGGATGAGGTATTTACTTATTTGGCTAAAACTCCGGCAGTGGCAGGAAAGGCATTATTGGTAGCGGTCACTACCGGTTCCGAATACAGTGCATATCGCAGTGGGGGAAGAAACAACTTTACAATGGATGAACTGTTAAGACCTTATCAGGCAAGTGCCCTACATGCCGGAATGGTATGGCAGACACCTGTTGTCGCATACGGAATGGGAACGGCAGATGCCGGAAAAAACATTGCAGAGGGAGTTAATGACTACAAACTGAAAATAGAGTCCCTAATAGGAAAGAGTCACGTAAGCGGTGATTGGTGATACTCCAACGGCAATGCTCATAAAATAACAGAACCAAGCATCATTCGTCTGAAATTTCGAATGGTGCTTGGCTGTTTTAGTAATCGGCATATTGATTTTACCTGTATACTATCCCTTTCGTTTGCAGCATGGTAAAATCTTCTTCACGCATTCCTATATCGTTCAATGAACGGGCTTCGTTATGGTCATTGAGGTATACTCTGTTTTTTTCGGTATATGAAGCATTTATCACAGACAATGAATCGTTTCGGTGGGGCGTGTCTATGCCACCTAATTCCAGCATCGTCTGGAAGAAAGATGCACTGGATGAAATATTTTTCTGTCGGTTTATCTCTGCATTTTTAAAAAGATCCGGATAATTCTTCCGATAATTGTCGGACATCCATACCAGAAAAGGCACGTGTATCTGATAATAGGACGGAACGGGTGAAGCATGCAGGAAAAGGTGACGGTCATCATCAAAGATATCCTCTCCATGATCTGAGGTATAAAGCATTGCCGTATCTATGTCCTGTTCCTGTAACATCCGGATGAGACGAGCCAGAAAATTATCTGTATACCGGATAGAATTATCATAAGCATTTATCAGATTATCCTTATATTTCAATTCTGCATCTACCGGAAAATCAGGCAAAAAGAAAGCGTTGTCCGCCGGATAGCGTTCCCGATAATTAAAATGGGAACCATAGGTATGGAGAACGATAAATTGCTTGGAAGCATTTTCTGCCAACTCGGCGGCTACCAGTTTCAAAAGTTCATCGTCCGAAGGGTTGTAACTGCCATCTCCTGTATCTTCTTTAATGAAATCGCATATATCGGCTTCTTTTCCAAAGAAATCGATGAAAGAATGATTATAGCGTTGATTGGAAAAGAAAGCAGTCCGGTAGCCCGCTTCCTTAAATGCTGTGATAATTCCTTTTTGCCGATAGATGGAATTGAAGTCGTGCGCCGTAACCGAAGACATCAGCATAGGGACACTTTTGTGCGTAGTATTGGATTCTGTCAGTACATGAGAGAAGGCTGTCAATCCTTTTATTTTGGTAAGTTCCGGATTCGTATTGCGGTTATACCCGTAAATAGACCAGTTAGCGGCACGGGATGTCTCTCCGATTACCATAACATAAACTTCCCTATTCTTCTCCGGACGGGTGGTTTTTGCCTGAAAAGTAAAATCTTTAGAGGTTTCCGCATAGTGTTGCGTCTGTGCAGTACGTTGGAAGGCAAGTGCAATATTATAACATACGTTTGCCGGATACAAATCCGATTTCAATTCATAACGGGCATCAAACAGATAAGCAGCTACCAATGACAGAATTCCTGCAATGACCGTTATCCGGGCACGTTTACGTTCTCTGCGAACAAACGTTTCCGATAGTCTCCGTTTCTTGCTGACGGCCACCGCAGCCAAAACCAGCGCCGGTATATATAGCAGCACAACAATAATAATGGCGGGAATCAGGTTGTCCAGCAATTCCAAAGCCTCACCGGGATTTGTTGTCACCAGATTGAGAAACATATCTACTGCAATAACAGACTGACCAAAAAGATATAACAATACAATCTGGAATGCTCCAAAAAACAGGAAAGGAAACAATATCCAAAAAGTCTTGCCACAATTTCCCGACCAACTCATTATCATGTGATATATGGAGAATGGAAGCAATACATTGCACACCTTCGCCACAAGTGGCATAGGTTCAGTAAAACATAGTACGATATTGGGTACTATCAGAATTATCAGGAACAAGTAATACAAGTTCTCTTGGTTTTCAAACCATTTTTGAATTTTTCTAAAAAGCTTCATTGATATTAAATATAAATCCGGTCTGATGTTTGCCAAACCCTAAATCCAAACGTACATTCACCCTCTTTTTAAATTCCCAGCGATAGCCGAAGCCATAATTAGGAAGAATATGTTTCACGTCAAACTCGGAAAACTTTGGGAAAACAGTCCCCGCTCCTACCCATACAGCCACTCCGTTTCGTTTCCATACATGCTGGCGAAGCTCAATCTGAGCATCCATGGCACATTTGTCACGATAACGCCCTTCATAATAGCCACGCATGGAATACGAACTGCCTAAAGTTGCCAACAGTCCCCAAGGTGGATTTCCGTAATTGAACAGTGTATGAAACTGCCCCGCCAGAACGCCGCCTTTCCATATGGTATGATAATACCTCGTATCCAGTTCTGTACTGCTGAAAGCATATTTATTTCCCAAAAATGCCGGACTGAAACGTTGGTCTATCCTCAAATAGTATCCTTTATACGCATTTGTCAGGAAGTCGCGCGAATCATAAAGCAACGATAAACCTACACTTAGATTCGTAGTACGCGTGCTCATGCCTTCCCACAGTTCCGGTTTTTCAAAACCATGTCCGTATACATAATCGAATACAGTCATGGGACCTACGTAGAAATTACGTGCCAACCAGAACATAAAGTCCACTTTCATCTGTGCTTGAAAGCGGTCATAATCGCTCTCATTGTCACTGTTGGCACCATTGTCGTATCCTGCACCCCAATACAGACTGGGAAAAGAATAGAAATACAGATTGTAGTTCAAACGATACTTATCATGAGGAAACAAATGCGTTCCACGTACTCCCAACAGATAGAAACCTACCGTAGAAACATCTCCGTACAATGAAACATTGGAAGGCGGCAGAATCGTATCGTTCCGGTCGGAACGGTAAAGCCCCGCAGCCACCAGTCCCAACCCTAATTTGGTATCGCTGGAGTAGTGCGGTCCGCCGATAATGCTAAAATCGAATTTCTTATTTTTCTTTTCTTTATTGGCATCGTTAAAATAATTCAGAAATTTTCTGAAAAAGTTCCGCTTTACAGGAACAGAATCAAGAATGATGGCAGAATCCATGTCTGCCGAAGTATTTGCTTCTGCCAAACGTGTTTGTGCATGCACAGCAGTTACAGCCACCAACAAGATTAAAGATAACAGACATCCTTTTAATTTTGTGTTCATTCTCTATTATATAAGAAAACCTCGAAACAAAGTTAGTTGTAAATAATTCATGTTACAACAATGTTACGGGGCTTTTTGTTTCCGTTTCTTCCTATTTAATGTCTGTTATTTCCTTAAAGTATTGTGGGCGTAAAGAAGCGACGGAAATAAACATTTATTCATTCTTATTTGTTAAGAACATATATCAACTTAAAAAAACGAATGATTATGTTAAAACGATTTTTATTTCCTACCAATCCGAATGGCGTTTTTATATCTGTTATATTATTAGTAGTCAGAATTGTATTCGGTATTCTGATGATGAATCACGGTATTGATAAATGGGCAAACTATCAGGAACTTTCTACGGTGTTCCCCGATCCTCTCGGCATCGGCAGTCCCCTTTCTCTGGGATTGGCCATCTTTGGCGAACTGGCATGCTCAATGGCATTCATCATAGGCTTCTTATACAGATTGGCAATGATTCCTATGATATTTACGATGTGTGTGGCATTCTTCATTGTTCATGGCAATGATCCGTTTGCGGTAAAAGAACTTGCATTTGTTTATTTGGTGGTATTTGTATTGATGTATATTATAGGACCGGGAAAATTTGCCGTAGACCGCTGGATTTCCCAATCTCTTTCTCGCAAATAGAAATAAATAAGGCTCTTTTATTTTACAGAATACTGTTTTTTGCAGCTTTTTTAATGTCTATGTTATAAAAATGGTTATATTTGCACTAGTATATATAAATATTGAGATTTTATCTCAATAAAATACAGTAAAATAAAAGAAAGTTATTATGAAAAAGTTCAATTTGAAATTGGCTGCAACTGTAATGGTATGCGGTGCTTTTCTTTTCAGTTCATGTATCGGTTCTTTCGGATTGCATAGCAAGCTGTTGAGTTGGAACGAAGGTATTGGAAATAAATTTGTCAATGAGCTTGTTTACCTGGCATTCAATATCATTCCGGTATATGGTATATGCTATTTGGCAGATGCTTTGGTTATCAATTCTATTGAATTCTGGAGCGGAAGCAACCCTATGGCGAGCATTGGTGAGGTAAAGAAAGTAAAAGGCGAAAACGGAAACTATCTGGTAGAAACTCTTGAGAACGGTTATTCCATTACAAAAGAAGGCGAAACCGCATCTATGGAATTAATTTACGATAAAGATTTGAATACCTGGAATGTAGTTGCAGAAGGCGTCAGCACTGAACTTTTGCAGATTAACAATGACGGTACTGCACAGATGACTTTACCAAACGGTGAAGACCTGACCGTTACTTTGGATGCGCAGGGAGTATCTGCTGCACGTCAGGCAACTATGGTCAATACCTATTACGCTGCACGTTAAGAGTTGAAACAAGATAAAACAGAAAGGCTGCGCAATGTTCGTCAAAGAACCGCGCAGCCTTTAGTTTTTTCAGACGGATATCCGCTTTGCATCAGAATGGATATCCTACCGCAAAATGAAATGCAAAATCGCGGCTGAATTTAGGATGTATAATAGGGAAATGCTCCTTTTTAGTGTTATACACCGGATTGACAGCTTTCATACCACCGTCAAAGCGCAGGACAAAGAAGTCCAGATCCAACCGTAGGCCCAATCCGTAGGCTACGGCTATCTGCTTATAGAACTTATTGAATTCAAACTTCCCGCCCGGCTGGTCTTTGTAATCGCGCAAGGTCCAGATGTTGCCCGCATCCACAAAAACTGCTCCTCTGAACTTCCAGAAAAGGCGTGTGCGGTATTCGATACTTGCATCCAACTTAACATCTCCCGACTGATTCATGAAGTTTCCGTCACCGGGAAACACACCGGGTCCCAAATCACGTACCGACCAGCCGCGTACACTGTTTGCACCACCTGAGAAATAACGCTTTTCAAAAGGCACAATCGTTGCATTGCCGTAAGGGACGGCTATGCCGGCTCCCACATGAAATGCAATGGAATTGCGGTTGTCTATAACGATATTCTTGGCAAAATCGAAATCCCCTTTGACATATTGTGCGAATGGGATACTCAGCAATGAATACTCCCCGTCTTCATTCTTCTTCATGTTTGTCATTCTGGCAAAAGCATACAGAAGATTACCGGCAGACTCAAAATTAAAGCGAATAGAATATGAGTTGCCGATGATTGCATTATTCATCAGGGCTTGTCCTGCGCTATTGTATGTATAGCTGTATCCTGTGCGGACAATCAGGCGGTCGTCGTAGTTGTATTTTAAAATATAGTTCTGTTCGTTATTCAAATATTTGTCGCGGAACTCCTGCGAAATGGAAGGCATATACAGGTAGTTGATATCCAGCAAATCAATGCGATGCTGAGCACGCTGACGTTGCAATCCCCATTTGTAACTCCAATTGGCAGAAGCAATGATGCGTGAAAACTCCGGACGTATCTGATAATTATACTGTACGCCAAATTCCGTAGTAGCACGTATCTTCCTCCGGAAGTCGTTGGAAAGAAACGGAAAGAGAAACCGCGGAAAGTTGATCGTTGCTTCCGCTCCTAATTCCGTATAGTCCTCGTGGTTATATCCGCCTTGCAAACCAGATACCGCTTCGTAAGCCCCCCGCAGCTTTATCATAAAAGTCTCGGAACCCTTGAACATATTCCGGTTCTGAAATGACACGGATGCGGCAGCTCCCAAATCTCCTGCGGAGTTGGTTCCTTCCAATTCAAATGATACGGACTGGTATTTGCTCTTTGTCAGCATTACGTAGGCATTCAATTTGGCTGTATCGCCTACCTGCGTTTCAAAGAAACGGATATTGGTATATTTCAATGCCTGCAAACGTCCGAAATTGGAATAGGTACGTTGCACATCCGGTTCGTTGTACAAACTGCCCGGCACAATACTCAGATTATTGGTCAGCACCTTCGGGCGCAAATAAAGTTTATCCTTATAATATATGGGAAAACCCTTGTAATGTACGGAGTCGTTGATTTCTATGCTGCTCAAAGCAGATGATTCCAACACATTATAATCCGTTATAAAATTTACCTTGTTGATGTAGTACTGCCGATGATTTTGCGGGCTATCGTCATTGTGCTGCCGAAAAGGCGCCAGATGCATGGTTACATCCACCTGGTAGGTATTCCTCACCGTATCTGCCGTATAAGAAATATATTCCTTATTGAATTTATAATATCCGTTACGGAGAAGATTGTCCGTAATGCGCTGACGTTCTGCATCCAAACGGTTTACATCGAAATACATTCCTTCCGTCAGATAAGTACCTGCCGAATCCTGCCGCATATATTCTCTGATTTTCCCGTCTCTGATATCGTATTTAAGAGAGCGAATCTTATAAGGTTTCCCACTGGACACCTTATAGGTCAGCTTCAGCTTCTTCTTCTTTATTTGTACAACCGGCTCTACGGTGGCGCTCATATAGCCCATATTTTGTACGGCTTTTTTCATTTCCTCACCGGAGCGCTTCGTTTCTTCTTCCTTATAGATGACCGGAGCGTCCCCTATGCGCCGCAAAGTACGGTTTATCCAACGTGCAGAGTCTCTGCCCGACCAGTTATAGACATACAACTGTGTCTTTATCAGGCTGAACCATTTGGCATTCGGATTCTGGCGGACATACATCGATAGGCCTGAAGGCTTGATTTCCCTGTTGTCCGTCTGTATGCGCACCTCGTCCAACAAATATGAACCTTCCGGCACATATTTCGTGGCAGAACATGAAGCGAATAAGAGTACGGCGGTAGCAAATAGTGCGTAGCGAAAGCCTTTCTTCATACTAAGTTATTAATTGCGCATAAAATACTGCAAATATAGAAATAATCATGTACTTTTGCCAAATAAAACCGAACAACTTATGGCACTGAGCAAGAATCGCATTAAATATATCCGTTCACTGGAATTGAAAAAGAATCGCAAAGCCGATAAAGTATTCCTGGCAGAAGGCCCGAAACTGGTAGGAGATTTGCTGGGGCACTTCCGTTGCCGCTTCCTGATTGCAACTGCCGAATGGCTTTCCGCCCACAGGCATTTGGCTGTGGAAGATGTGACCGAAGTTTCCGAAGAGGAACTTTCGCGCGCCAGCCTGCTGAAAACTCCCCAACAGGTACTCGCCGTGTTCGAACAGCCGGACGAATCTGTGGATGTTTCCGTCATAAGCCGCTCCCTTTGCCTGGCATTGGACGATGTGCAGGACCCCGGCAATTTGGGAACAATCATCCGCCTTGCCGACTGGTTTGGAATCGAACATATCTTCTGTTCGCCCAACACGGTGGATGTCTACAATCCTAAAACCGTACAGGCTACCATGGGCGGCATCGCACGGGTGAAACTGCATTATACTTCCCTGCCCGAACTGATTGCTTCACTGGAAGACATACCGGTATACGGCACTTTCCTGGACGGAGAAAACATGTATACACAACCGCTTTCGGCGTACGGACTGATAGTAATGGGGAATGAGGGCAACGGCATAGGAGATGAAGTGGAACGGCTCATCAACCGGAAACTGTACATTCCCAATTATCCGGCAGAACGCGAAACTTCCGAATCTTTGAATGTTGCCATTGCTACCGCAGTAGTTTGTGCCGAGTTCCGGCGGCAGGCAGCAATGTTGCAGTGTCAAAATTAGGGAAATAGACAGGCATTAGTCCGCAACTTCCGTCAATAAAGGATGGCGGAGTTATTAATAAATTCCGAGAAGCGTTTGTCAAGGAGAAAATTGTGTCAGGTTCTTTTAACTCATTTTGCGTTAAAAGAACGATTGCTCCCGGCAGCCATTCCACATTTTCTATCTCTTCGGTCAATGGAAATAAGCGTACAACTATCCCCTCTTCCGTCTCTATCGCATATTGTTTGAGATAACCGTATGCGGGCAGGAATAAAAAATGTGAAGCGAAACGTTTCATTGTTTTTCTGTGGTTTGGAGCAATCTTGGACGCGGACGCCTTTCAGAGCGTTGACGGACGGTATCTTTCTCTTCACTCTGCCGCTTCAGTTCTGCCGGTCTGCCCGGAACGGGTTCTTTCTTCAGTTCTTTGTCGCCTGCCTCAAGGCTATCTGCCGGGGCCTTGAACAAGGTATCCTTTGCGTGGTAGCGCATCAGGCTGATGCGGTCTGCCAACACATCCCGTGTGGATTGCTGTGCAGGATAATAGATAAAGCCTCGTATTTCTTTTATTTCTCCCAATGTGTCGGCAAATAAAGAAATAGTCTCCGTGCCCGATTGCTTTACCTTGAGCATATCGTTCAGCGTATCTTTGGCATAAAGAACCTGCATTGCCATTAAAGGTGCGTGCAGACTGTCGGGTGTTCCGTTCAGGAAACGGAAACGGACTGTCCAACGCAGCGTATCTCTGTCCTTGAAATTGGTGTCCGAAGGAAGTGCGAAAGTCAGTTTGTTGTCCATCGGAGTTCCGGTAAGATAATAGATGTGCCGGCCTCTCCATACGTCTATACTGTCTCCCGGAGAAGATTCTTTGGGCTTGTTGTCGCGCAAGGCTATTAAATGATTGATACCGTCCCTCTCGGCTTTCAACCGCTGGTTTACTTTTTCGTAGACTTTTGTAAGGGCATCCGGATGGCGGGCATACCACACCATGGAAGTATCGAAGTCGGCCTGGGTAATGCCGTGTTTCCTGTAAACCGATTCAATGTACAGCACACGCTTATAACTTTCGCTGTAAGGAACCTCCTCTCCCATTGCCTTTGCTATGTGGAAGTCATAAAGTACGTTTTCCATTTTGGCATCCGATATAACCGTATCAGGTCTTTTAACCTGACATGCCGTCAGACCGAACGCCAGAAGGATTACGCTATAATACCATTGAATCCGTCTTTTCCTTTTCATGATTTCTTTATAACATGATAGGAATCATTCAAATACTTACTGTAGAAGAGCAACAGCGCTATGATACCGCAACTGATTGCCGCATCGGCAAAGTTGAAAATCGGGCTGAAGAAGATGAAATGGTCTCCACCTATGAACGGCATCCACGCAGGCCAGTTTGTTTCGATAATAGGGAAATAGAACATATCGACCACTTTACCGTAAAGCAGCGGAGCGTATCCGCCGCCTTCGGGCATAAAGGTTGCCAGTTGCGAATAGGTGCTTTCATTAAACAGCACTCCGTAGAATACGCTGTCGATGATATTGCCCAGCGCACCCGTCAGGATGAGCGAGACACAGACAATAAACCCTGTTTTCATTCCATGCTTTATGAACTTGTACAGGAACCAGCCTATCACTCCTACCGCAACGATTCGAAATGAAGTAAGGAACAATTTCCCGAATATCTCCAAACCGAAAGCCATACCGTTGTTTTCGGTAAAATAAATGTAAAACCAATCGGTGATGCGTATGCTCTCATGCCAATACATGTGCGTCTTTACAATCACCTTGATTACCTGATCGATAATCAATACCGAGAAAATAACGAGTAAGGCTATCCGCCCTTTCGTGAAAAAATTCTTCATCCTTATTTCTTGCCGTTGTTTTTAGCTTCGATGCTCAATGTAGCATGAGGCACTGCACGCAGACGTTCGGCAGGAATCAGCTTGCCTGTTTCGCGACAGATACCATACGTTTTGTTCTCGATGCGTACCAAAGCGGCCTGCAATCCTTGGATAAACTTCAACTGGCGTTGTGCCAGACGGGTCGTTTCTTCCTTGGACAAGGTGTTTGCCCCTTCTTCCAGCACTTTGTACGTTGGAGATGTGTCGTCGGTGTCATTACCGTCCGCACCTGTCAGGCTGGCTTTCAGCAACTCATAGTCGCGTTGCGCCAACTCCAACTTTTCCAGAATAATGGCGCGGAATTCTTCCAATTCCGCATCCGAGTATCTTGTCTTTTCTGCCATAACTTTACGTGTTTAATCGTTAGTATTAATAATTCATTCTTTCACAACGCTTACATACAGTCTGAAATCGTCGAATTCGAGTTCCGTTCCGCCTTCCACATTGTCCGTCAGCGTCAGTGATGTTCCTAAAACCTGGTTACAAATATAGTCTTTATATTCATTTACCGCATCATCCGTTTGCGGATTTTTTGATAATGTAATCTTTATTTTATCCGTTATCTCAAAGCCGCTCGACTTGCGGATATTCTGGATACGGTTCACCAATTCGCGGGCAATGCCCTCGCGGCGAAGCTCTTCGGTGATGGTAACTTCCAAAGCTACAGTCAGCTTGCCTTCATTGGCCACCAGCCATCCCGGAATGTCTTCACTGAAGATTTCCACATCGGATGTCTCGATTACGGCTTCCGCACCGTCCAGATTCAGCGTATAGGAACCGTTCTTTTCCAGCTCGGCAATGGCTTCCTGCGGCATTCCGGCAACGGCTGCGGCAACGGCTTTCATCTGCTTGCCGAATTTCGGGCCCAGCTTCTTGAAGTCGCACTTCACTTTCTTCACAAGCACACCGGCTGCACCGTCCACAAACTTGATTTCCTTTACGTTCACCTCGTTCATGATAAGTGTTTTTACGGCTTCGATGTGGGCGCGTTGCTCTTCGTCCACTACCGGAACCATGATGCACTGTAGCGGTTGGCGGACTTTGATGTTCACCTTACGGCGCAGCGCCAATACCATAGAAGTAACGTCCTGTGCCATTTGCATGCGTGCTTCCAGCTCCTTGTCTATCATCTCTTCCTTGCATTCGGGGAATTTTGCCAGATGAACGGAGACAACGTTGTCGCGTCCGGTAGCTGCCGTCAGGTCCGAATAGAGCATATCGGCATAGAACGGAGCAATAGGCGCCATCAGTTTGGCTACGGTTTCCAGACACGTATAGAGCGTTTGGAACGCGGACAGCTTATCCTGCGTCATGCCGCCGCCCCAGAAACGTTTGCGGTTCAGGCGGACGTACCAGTTGGAGAGATTGTCGTTCACGAAGTCCGAAATCAGTCGTCCGGCTTTGGTAGGCTCGTATTCGTTGTAGCAGTTATCCACATCCTTCACCAATGTGTTCAGTACGGAGATAATCCAGCGGTCTATTTCCGGACGTTCCGCCATGGGCACATCGGCTTCCTTGTATTCAAATCCGTCCACGTTGGCATAGAGGGCGAAGAAAGAATACGTATTATACAGGGTTCCGAAGAATTTGCGGCGCACCTCTTCCACTCCGTCTACGTCGAACTTCAGGTTGTCCCACGGAGAAGAATTGGTAATCATGTACCAGCGCAAGGGGTCGGAACCGTATTTCTCGATGGTAGAGAACGGGTCTACGGCATTGCCCAAACGCTTGGACATCTTGTTGCCGTTCTTGTCGAGTACCAGACCATTCGATATGACGGCTTTATAGGATATGCTGTCGAACACCATTGTGGCGATGGCATGCAGGGTAAAGAACCAGCCGCGTGTCTGATCCACACCTTCTGCGATGAAATCGGCGGGATATACCTGGTGGCTGTCCAACAGTTCCTTGTTCTCGAACGGATAGTGTATCTGCGCATACGGCATGGAGCCGGAGTCGAACCATACGTCAATCAAATCCGATTCGCGCTTCATGGGTTTGCCGGCTTTGGAAACAAGGACAATATCATCTACATAAGGACGGTGAAGGTCTATCTTGTCGTAGTTTTCCTGCGTGTACACGCCCGGCTGGAAACCTTTGTCCTTATAAGGATTGGATGACATCAGTCCGGCGGCAACGGATTTCTCTATCTCGTTGTAAAGTTCCTCTACGGATTCGATACATTTTTCCTCGTCACCGTCTTCCGTGCGCCAGATAGGCAACGGAGTACCCCAATAGCGCGAACGGCTCAGGTTCCAGTCGTTCAAGTTCTCCAGCCACTTGCCGAAGCGTCCCGTACCGGTACTTTCCGGTTTCCAGTTGATGGTCTTGTTCAACTCTATCATACGCTCCTTGCAGGCGGTACTGCGGATAAACCAGCTATCCAACGGGTAGTACAACACCGGTTTGTCCGTACGCCAGCAATGCGGATAGTTGTGCACGTGCTTCTCTATCTTGAATGCCTGGTTGGCAGCCTTCATCATCATACATATATATATGTCGAGAGTCTCGGCGGCCTGAGCGGCTTTTTCGTCATACTTGCCGTCGACGGTGAATTGCGGGTCGTAGGCATTCTTCACCCAGCGTCCCTGGTATTCTTTGTAGGCGTCTACATCGACACACTCTTTTACGAATCTTTCGTCCAGTTCGTCCAGCAGATAGAACTTACCGGTGAGGTCCACCATAGGACGGGTCTCGCCGCGCTTGTTAATCATGAACAGAGAAGGAATGCCTGCCGCACGGGCTACGAAAGCATCGTCCGCACCGAATGTGGGAGCGATGTGTACGATACCCGTACCGTCTTCCGTGGTTACATAATCGCCGAGGATTACACGGAAGCCTTTGTCGCTGACGCTCCAATTGCCGTCGTTGTCCACCTCTACCGGTTTCACCCACGGAATGAGTTGTTCGTATTCCATTCCTGCCAGGTCCGGACCTTTGTACTCGCCTACAATCTTGAACGGGATAAGTTTGTCTCCCGGCTTATAATCCTCTAATGCAAGCTCTTCCGCTTTTTTATTGAAGTGAGTATAGAGCAATGCTTTGGCAAGTACCACGGTCATCTTCTCGCCCGTATAGCCGTTGTAGGTCTGTACGGCCACATAGTCTATTTTCGGGCCTACGCAGAGAGCGGTGTTCGAGGGCAATGTCCACGGAGTCGTAGTCCATGCCAGAAAATAAGGAGTACCCCACTCCGCCATTTCGGGTTTCGGGTTCTTCATCTTGAACTGTCCCACTACGGTTGTATCCTTTACATCGCGGTAGCAACCGGGCTGGTTCAGCTCGTGCGAGCTCAAGCCTGTTCCCGCAGCCGGTGAATACGGCTGTATGGTATATCCTTTATAAAGGAGTCCTTTCTTGTGAAGTTGCTTCAACAGCCACCACAGCGTTTCGATGTAACGGTTGTCATAGGTGATGTAGGGATTCTGCATATCCACCCAATAACCCATTTTGTGGGTAAGGTCTTCCCACTCCTTGGTAAATTTCATCACATCCTTGCGGCAGGCGGCATTGTATTCGGCAACGGAAATAGTCTTGCCGATATCTTCTTTGGTGATGCCGAGCGCCTTTTCCACACCCAGTTCCACAGGAAGCCCGTGCGTGTCCCATCCGGCTTTGCGCTTCACCTGGAAGCCCTTCATGGTTTTGTAGCGGCAGAAAATATCCTTAATGGAGCGCGCCATTACATGGTGAATACCCGGCATGCCATTGGCCGAGGGCGGTCCTTCGAAAAACACGAAAGAAGGACAACCTTCACGTTCTGTCATACTCTTGGCGAAAACCTGGTTTTCGTCCCATTTCTTCAACACTTCCTTGTTTATTTCCGAAAGGTCAAACTTTGAATATTCGGCAAACTTCTTACCCATCTTGATATTTACGATTTGACTATTTACGATTTACTATTTTTCCTGAGGATAGCCCGGAAAGGCTTTTCCGGTGCTTTCCGATGCTATCCTCTTTATTTTAAGGGTGCAAATTTACAAAAAAGTTAGAGAAAAGAGATTTTTGAGCGGATAATTTTAAGATGAGCCGCCTGCGTCTCTCGCTTTACTTCTTCATTTTCACTTCATACAAGTCGTTTCTGCGGTCTTTCAGGTTGCGGACACTGCCATAAGTGTGCAGTTCGTTGAGCAAGTCCAGATCCACATCGGACACCAGAATCATTTCGGTGTTCGGAGTTGCCTCGGCACGCTTTCCGTCGGTAGGGAAAGCGAAGTCGCAGGGGGTGAACACACCCGACTGGGCATACTGTATGTCCATGTTGTGTACACGGGGAAGGTTGCCCACACTGCCTGCTATGACTACAAAACACTCGTTCTCGATGGCGCGGGCATGGGCACATACCTTAACGCGCGAATAGGCGTTCTGTGTGTCGGTAAGGAAAGGAACGAACAGTATCTGCATGCCCTGGTCTGCCATGATGCGCGAAAGTTCCGGGAACTCCACGTCATAACATATCAGCACACCGATTTTGGCGCAGTCCGTATCGAACGTCTGCAAGGATTTGCCGCCACTCAATCCCCAGCTCTTGATTTCGTCGGGGGTCACGTGTATCTTTTCGTACATTTCGTACGTTCCGTCGCGGCGGCAAAGGAAACCTACGTTGTACAAACGTCCGTCCTCTTCCTTGATAAGCGGCATACTACCCGTAATGATATTGATATTGTAGCTGATGGCCAGCTTCACAAACCGCTCTCTGATTTCGTTGGTGTAAGCCGCCAGTCCGCGGATGGCTTCCGACTCTCCCTCGTCATTGAATTTGGCCATCAGCGGCGCATTGAAGTATTCGGGGAAGAGAACGAAGTCGCTCTTGTAGTCGGAAACGGCATCTACGAAGAACTCCACCTGCTCGAACAAATCGTCCAGCGTCTTGTAAGTACGCATCTGCCACTGCACCAGACCGACGCGCACCGTCGTTTTCGGACTTACATACTCCTGTGTAGGCGCCTGGTAATAGATATTGTCCCATTGCAGCAGGCAGGCATAATGCTTGGATTCCTCATCGTTGGGAAGATAGTTGCGCATCACCTTACGTACATGGAAGTCGTTGCTCAACTGGAACGTCAGCACCGGGTCGTATATCTCCTTCTGCTTTACCTTATCTATATATTCCTTAGGGCGCAGCTGGTCGGCATACTTATGATAGTTGGGGATGCGCCCGCCAAACATGATGGCTTTCAAATTCAGTGTTTCGCAGATTTCCTTGCGGTATTCGTACATACGGCGTGCCAGACGCAGTCCGCGGTATTGCGGATGGATAAACACCTCGATGCCGTAAAGGATATTTCCTTTGGGATTGTGCGTATTGAAAGTTTCCTTGCCCGTAACCTGAGCATAGGTGTGGTCGTTCTTCACATCGTCGTAATTCACGATAATGGAGAGTGCACACCCCACTATCTTTTCATCGACCACCGTTACAATCTGCCCTTCCGGAAAGATGCGGATAAGTTTCTCTATCTGCTTGTGCGTCCAGAAAACATCGCTTCCATCCGAATAAACGCGTGTGAATGATTGTGCCAACTGGTCGTAATCTTCTATCTGCAGGTTACGTATCTGTACCTTATTAATTTTAATTTCGTCCATAATTTTCGTGTTATACCTGAGTTTAAAACGGTGCAAAGTTACAGTTTTACTTATACATTAATCCCTATGGGATATGATTTTTTCCTACCTTTGCTGCCAAAACAACATTTATCTCTGTAAACGTTAAACATAGATTGAGACATGCAAAGATTTATTACACTGGCATTCAGTGCCTTGCTTTTGCTGTCGCTGAATGCGGCAACTCCCGAAACACATTACACCGTTATTGTTTCACTCGACGGTTTTCGCTGGGACTATCCCGACATGTATAAGACTCCCAACCTGGACCGCATGGCGGCAGACGGGGTAAAGGCCGTGATGCTTCCCTCCTATCCTGCCTCTACGTTTCCCAATCACTATACGCTGGCCACGGGATTGGTTCCCGACCATCACGGCATAATCAACAATACTTTTTGGGATGTAAAGAACAGACGCCAGTATTCCATGGGAGACTCCGCCACCCGCAACAACCCGGAATACTATTTGGGGGAACCGATATGGATAACGGCTCAGAAACAAGGTGTGAAAACCGGCAATATGTATTGGGTAGGCTCGGATATTGCGATTAAAAAGTCTCATCCCACTTATTACAGACCTTGGAACGCCAAGCCTTTTCTGACTTTTGAACAACGGATAGACACGGTACTCACCTGGTTGCAAAAGCCCGAACCGGAGCGTCCCAGACTCATCATGCTATATTTTGAAGAGCCCGACGGAAGCGGGCATCACAACGGCCCGTGCAGTTTGCCTACCGGTGCGGTGGTCCAACACATGGACAGCCTTGTGGGGGTATTAAGAAAAAAGATAGAAGCTCTTCCTTTCGGCGGGGACATCAATCTTATCGTCACGTCGGACCACGGCATGACCGACATCAGTCCCGAACGGGTTGTCAACATAAATGATTATGTAAAACCGGAATGGTGCGAAGTGATAGACGGACGTACACCAACTTCCATATTCTCGAAACCGGAATACCGCGACTCTATCTGCAATGCTCTGAAAAAAGCGGCTCACATCCGTGTGTGGAAAAAAGAAGAGATTCCCGCCGAACTGCATTATGGCAGCAGCGACCGTATAGGCGATATCGTAGTGGCTCCGGAACTGGGCTGGCAGTTTACGGACGTGGCACGCGACACCAAAGGCGCTCACGGATATTTTCCCCAAAGCCCCGACATGCAGGTTATGTTTCGGGCCATCGGACCTGATTTCAAGAGAGGTTACATATCCGGAGGATTTGTGAATGTGGACATCTACCCGCTATTGTCACATCTTCTGCAAATTGTTCCGGAAAAGACGGACGGACGGTTCGAACGGATAAAGGACATATTACGGTGACAAACAGTTTGCTTATAATCAGACAGATACGTATACCAGTTTATTCCACGCTTTGGTACGAGCCGTACCTTAGTAAGGTACACGCCGTACCATTAGGTGAAAGTCGTCGTACCACCTAATGGTATGAGCCGTACCACCGGGTGGTAGGCACCAAAAGTCCGGGACTTCAGACACAAAAGGCTGTGCAATTCCTTTCAGATGAATTGCACAGCCTTTTATATTCTGCCGGATTGAAATTCCTGCGGACTTATTTCTTTTTCTTCCAAAGTTTGGTCATATCTTCCAGCGTCTTGCCTTTCGTTTCGGGTACGAGCTTCCACACGAAGAGGGCGGCTGCCACACAGATAATCCCGTAAAGGGCATATGCAAACATATGGCCGAACTTATCACCCATCTCCCCGAGACGCATATTGTACATCGGCAGGAAAGTAGACGAAACAATAAAGTTGAAAATCCATTGGAATGCCACCGCAATGGCTACCGCAGCGCCACGGATGGTGTTCGGGAAGATTTCGGCAATCAGTACCCAGCAGATAGGTCCCCAACTGAACATGAACGAAGCGCTGTAAACCATGATGCTGATAACGGATATTATTGCCGGCAGTCCGGTTACAACGTTGCACATAGCCACACCGAAAGCTCCTATCGCCATACCGACAGAGCCGGAAATAAGCAGCGGCTTGCGTCCCCATTTTTCAACCGTGAACACGGCCAGCAAGGTAAAGAGGATATTGACAACGCCCATGAGCACGGTTTGTACCATCGGATTGGCCATGCCCATCGTCTCGAATATGCGCGGAGCGAAATAAAGCACGGCATTGATGCCGACAGCCTGCTGGAATACGCTCAGCATGATACCGATAAAGATAACCATCCAACCGTAGGTAAAGAGTCTTTCTGTTTTTTCTTCGGTAGTTGCCTTGATTTCCGCAAGGATTACCTTTGCCTGAGAAGCGCCGTTGATACGGCTCAACACATTCAGCGCCCTTTCGTCCTTACCGCACATGGCAAGATAACGCGGTGTTTCCGGCACCAGCAACACCAACAGAGCAAACAGTCCGGCAGGAACGGCTTCGCTGACGAACATCAGCCGCCACCCCGTCTCCGTGGTCCATGCGGCAGCTTCGGGATTCATTATCTGATTTACTCCGTTAACGAGGTCTATCACCGGATTGGCATGACTGCCCAGAATAAGGAAGTTGACAAAGTAAACCACCAACTGACCGAAGATAATGGCAAACTGATTCCACGACACCAGTGTTCCGCGAATGTTGCTCGGAGCGATTTCGGCAATGTACATCGGACAAATGGCGGAAGCCAGCCCCACACCTATACCGCCCAAGACACGGTAGAAATTGAAAGCCACCAAAAGAGAATAGGAAGGAACGCCATGTTCAAAGAACAGGAATTCGGGATAATAGGAACCCAGCGCCGACAAGAAGAACAGGATACCTGCCAAAAAGAGAGAGTTTTTGCGGCCCAATCCGGAAGCGAAAAAGCCGGAAACGGCGCTACCTATGATACAGCCTATCAATGCGCTGGATGATGTGATGCCGTGTATCGCGTCTGTGTATTCAAAATCGGCTCCCATGAAGAAAGCTTGAAGTCCCTTTTCTGCGCCGGAGATAACTGCCGTATCGTAGCCGAAAAGCAGACCGCCAATGACAGCCACGAGCACAATCGAAAAGAGATAGAGCTTGCTGCCTTTTTCTGTATAATTCATGATAATAGTGGTTAGGAGTTAGTGATTAGCGGTTAGTGATTAGTGATAAGTGATGAGCGATTAGTGATTAATGGTCAGTAATTTAGTGATAATTGCTTATTTCCCATCCTTTATCACTAACCACTAATCACTAATCACTCATCGCTAACCACTAACCGCTATTTATCAGCAATACATATTTACGATTGCTTCGTACAATTCTTGTTTGCCGCTGGTCTGTTTCGGTTCGCCGTTAGCTTTTGCGTAGGCTACGACATCTTCCAGTGTCAGCTTGCCTTCCTCGAATTCCTTACCCTTGCCGCTGTCGAAAGAAGCGTAGCGGTCGGCAAGCATCTTCTTGTAAGGAGACTCTTCGAGCAGTTTGGCTGCGCTTTCCAATGCACGTGCCATTACGTCCATACCTGCGATGTGAGCAATGAAGATGTCCTCAAGGTCGGTGGAGTTACGGCGTGTCTTGGCATCGAAGTTTGTACCGCCGTCACCGAAGCCGCCGTTGCGGATAATTTGCATCATGGCTTGTGTCAGCTCGTAGTTGTCGATAGGGAACTGGTCTGTATCCCAGCCGTTCTGGTAGTCACCGCGGTTGGCATCGATAGAACCCAGCATACCGTTGTCTACTGCCACGGCAAGTTCGTGTTCGAAAGTATGGCCTGCCAGTGTGGCGTGGTTCACTTCGATGTTCACTTTGAAATCTTTATCCAGACCGTGGGCCTTCAGGAAGCCGACAACCGTTTCCGTGTCTGCGTCATATTGATGCTTGGTCGGTTCCATCGGTTTCGGCTCAATCAGGAACGTACCCTTGAAGCCGCGTGCACGGGCATAGTCGCGTGCAATGGTCAGCATCTGTGCAAGGTGTTCCTTTTCGCGCTTCTGGTCGGTATTCAGCAAAGACATATAGCCTTCGCGTCCACCCCAGAACACGTAGTTCGAACCGCCCAGTTCGATTGTTGCGTCAATGGCATTCTTGATTTGAACGGCAGCGCGGGCCACAACGTCAAAGTCGGGATTGGTGGCGGCACCATTCATGTAACGTGCATGACCGAACACGTTAGCAGTACCCCACAACAGTTTGATACCTGTTTCCTCCTGCTTTTGCTTGGCGTATGCAACGATGGCTTTCAGGTTTGCTTCGTACTCTTCGATTGTATCGGCCTCGTCGCAAAGGTCAACATCGTGGAAGCAGTAATATTCGATGCCCATTTTCTGCATGAACTCGAAACCAGCATCCATTTTGTTCTTGGCAGCCTGCAGTTTATCGGCATCACCGTTCCAGGGGAAATGTTTCGTTCCGCCGCCGAACTGGTCGCCACCCTCTGCACAGAGTGTATGCCACCATGCCATAGAGAACTTCAACCAATCTTTCATCTTCTTGCCCATGATTACTTTTTCCGCATCGTAGTAGCGGAATGCCATAGGATTCTTACTTTCTTTGCCTTCGAATTTGATTTTTCCTATTCCGGGAAAATACTCTTTTGTTGCCATAATGATTAAATGTGTTAATGCGGTAATGCGCCGATGTGCTGACAACGGGCACATTACCCGCGGGTTAATTATTACTGTTGTTTTATTCTTGTTTACTTTTTTACTTTCAATATCTGTTTCAATCTTCTTCAAGAAGCCTTTTATTCAGTTCCTCTGAAATTTCTTTCCGGTCTGTTTTCCTTTTTATTCGTTGCGTAGACGCTCTCATAAAAAACAGCAAGCCAGTCTCAAAAAGAACTTTCCGAAGAATGCAGAACAAAACTTAAGCAGGCCGTAAGCTCTGCATCAGATATTGTTTCCAGCGCGCATAGGCATCGGCATATGCCTGACGGTCGGCTTGTCCGGGTTCGATGATTTCGAGTTTCTCAAGCGTAGCAAAGGCTTCGTTGTTGTCTTTATAGATGCCCGCACCGATACCTGCACCTTTGGCTGCACCTACCGAACCGTCGGTGTCGTACAGTTCGATAACGGCACCCGTTACGCCTGCCAGCGTTTCGCGGAACAGCGGACTGAGGAACATATTGGCTTTGCCCGCATGGATTTTCTGTACGGGAATACCCATCTGCTCCATAATGTCGATACCATACTTGAAAGAGAATACGATACCTTCCTGTGCCGCACGGATAATATGTTGCTTGCCGTGCTGGTTGAAGTTGATTCCTTGAATGGAACAGCCCGTTTCCCTATTCTCCAGCATACGTTCGGCACCGTTGCCGAAAGGCAGGATGCTGATACCGGCGCTTCCGATAGGCGCCTGGGCGGCAAGAACATTCATGTCACTGTAAGAAATGCCTTCGGGAGCAACGGTGCGTTTTACCCACGAGTTGAGGATACCCGTACCGTTGATGCACAAAAGTACGCCGAGGCGGGTTTGTTCCGCCGTGTGATTGACGTGCGCAAAGGTATTGACACGCGATTTCGGGTCGTAGTTCACCTCACCGTTCACACCGTAAACCACCCCCGAAGTACCCGCTGTGGATGCTATTTCACCGGGGTTGAACACGTTCAGCGACAATGCGTTGTTGGGTTGGTCGCCGGCACGATATGTGACAGGCGTTCCCTCTTTCAGACCCAACTCCTGTGCGGCAGCGGCGTTTACACGGCCTTGCTCGGAAAATGTAGGTCTGATGTCGGCTATCAGCGAGGAATCGAAACCGTAATATTTCATCAGAAAGTCTGCTACCCGGCTGTTCTTGAAATCCCAGAACATGCCTTCGGACAGTCCGGAGACTGTAGTGCAGATTGTACCGCTCAGTTTCATGGCAATATAATCGCCCGGCAGCATAATCTTGTATATCTTTTCATAGACAGCCGGTTCATTCTCCTTTATCCAGGCAAGTTTGGACGCGGTGAAGTTACCCGGAGAGTTGAGCAGATGCGAGAGGCATAACTCCTCTCCCAGCGTTTCAAATGCTTTTTGTCCGTAAGGAACGGCTCTGGAATCGCACCAGATGATTGCAGGACGCAACACCTTTTGTTCTTTGTCCACGCACACCAATCCGTGCATCTGGTAAGAGATACCGATGGCTTTGATGTCTGCCGCATCCACACGCGCATCCGCCAATACGGCTTGCGTTGCCAGCTTCAGGTTTTCCCACCAGTTTTCAGGGTTCTGTTCCGCCCATCCCGGCTTCACGGCTATGATTTCCGCTTCCGTCTTCGGGAAGAACGCGGAAGATACGCACTTACCGCTTTCTGCATTTACCAAGCTCGCTTTAACGGACGAGCTGCCGATGTCATATCCTAATAAATACATGTCTTTGAGTTTATATTGTTAAATTTTCGATTTATTCCGTATCAGGTTTTGAATTCAGGTGTCTTGTCTATCGCCTTACCTTATTATATATCTTCTTGTCGAACCGGTAATACCGTGCCGCACGATGGGCAACTCCCTGCTGCTTCTCTTCCAAAGGAACCACATACTCCATAAGAGCTATCTTTTTGTGGAAATTGCGTACATCTATCTGTTTCCCGTACAAGAGTTCATACAGCGTACGGAGCTGGGATGCGGTGAACTTACGCGGAAGCAGGTCGAAAAGAGAAGACGGGTTGAACTCGATATACTGGCGGATGTAGGTTATCGCCTCTTTTATGATAAGGTTGTGGTCGAAAGCCAGTGCCTTGATATCCGGCAAGGCAACCCAATTTGCCATATACTCGTCCAGGCCGCGGTTGAGCGTACGGTCTATCTTCACGAGAGAAAGGTAGGCGATGGTCACGATACGCTCTACTTTGGACTGCATGGCACGTTCCAGCCAATGCACGTCTCTGGGGTCTTTGGTGCGGTTCTTGGAACCGAACGCCTTGAACTGCATCAGATTTACGTTCTTAAGTCCCGTCAGTTCATTCAGAACCCGCTGGGCAGCTTCGTCCAAATCTTCATCCATATAAATCAAACTGCCGGGCAGCTTCATATCATGGAAGACCTCACCCTCTTCTTCTCCGGCACGTTTAACCAGCAAGACTTTCAACTGCTCTCCGTCAAAGCCAATCACCACACAGTCTACCGAAATATGATTGTTTGCCAATGGCGTATTTTGTTCCACGTTTTGCATAATATTTTCGTTTAAGCGCTGCAAATATAATGAGGTTTTTCAAATATGCAATAAGTAAAAAGGATATTTTTACAATGTTATAAATCATTATTTTTCAAATATATACATATCGTATATCTTACAATATCATCTTATTGTGTTATCGTATAAAATACAATATGTAATTTAAATCCGTAGCAGCAAGGGGTAATTGTAGCAGATACAATAACTATGAAGTACCTAATTCTTAAGGATTTCTATATCCGTACATTTATCTTGCCAGAGGGGGACATATTGTATTGCAGACGTATGTGAAAAAGGTACCCACGGCTCTTTCATTTAAACTTTGATATAGATGTATTGATCCTCCCATCCACTTATTACCGAAAGCAGGGACTTTAGTGCATCTGATACATAACATGTTACGAATATGTTGAAATTATAGATTATTTCATTTTTGAGCCAGCATACGCATTATTCCGGTAAAGTTCATAGGACATAGAATCTTTTCTCGGAAGACATCCACAGGCTCGGCAAGTTCGACATTGCGCAGCATTCTCTGGTTGGCTTTCAACCCGATAAGGAAATCACACCCCTTTCCCGGATTTTGTCTATGATGGTTTTTTGGAAAGACATGGCATCCGCAGTAACGATATTCCCCGACACGATATCGGAATTGCGTCCGTTTTCAAGCACTGTTCTCCTCATTGCCTTGCCGTCAATGCAGATGAATGATTTTGACTTCGTTTGAAACTGACTGTAAAAGTGACCGGAAAATTTCGTAGCGGCTGCGTGCAGAAAGGGATGCTGTTCCTTGCTACAAAGACAGCCGGCATAGCTTACTTATAGCGCCGTCAGCCATGCCCAAGTGAGGAAGGTGTGGAAGCCACCTCCCTTTGACCAACGTGTAGAAGGCACATCGAAGCCCTTTCCTTTTTCCAGCATACTGAAGAGTCAAGAGCCTGCTCTCCGAAATTAACGCCGAAAATCAGCAAATTACAAAACAAACATCCAGTTTTATACCCAATAATGTAAAGCTGGGTGTTTTTGGTTTTATTTAAATTTTTCCTATGATGCTCAATAAATCTCTTGCTTTATATCCAGATTTGTGATGGTTTTTGCTACCTTTGCATAGAAAGGCTTAAAGAATATAACGATGGAGTATAATATAAAGGAAAAACTTGAATGGACGGTTATCTTCATTCTTGAGTTCGGGCGCAAGTATGGGTTGACGATGAAGCAGTCTTTCAGCTACCTAAGCCGCTTCAAGGGAATTGATTTCATTGACCGTCATTACGGATATGTTCATACACAGTCGTTTGCTTCAATGGTAGATGATATTGCGGAATATTGTCACCGCCAGGGAGGGGCGTTAGTATGAAGCTTTATCATGGGACAAATAGGGATTTCGACAAGATAGACCTGTTGAAATCAAAACCGAACAAGGACTTCGGACGTGGGTTTTATCTTTCCGCTGCTTATGAACAGGCTTTGAATATGGCACAAGTAAAAGTTGAACAGTTGGAGGCAGGCTGTCCGATTGTACAAAGCTACCTTGTGGATGATGATTCCTTGACTGATTTGTGCGTACTCCGTTTCGATGGCTATTCAGAAGAATGGGCGAAATTCATCCTGCTAAACCGGAATAACCCCACTGACAATCCCGCACATGAGTACGATGTGGTAATCGGTCCTATTGCCAACGACCGTGTAGGCGTGCAATTGTGGCGATATGAAAATCATTCAATAGACCTTTCTACGCTTGTACATAATCTGCAATACATGAAAGGTGTAACATTCCAATATTTCTTCGGTACGGAACGTGCTATCAAACTGTTAAAAAGGATATGAGCGAGAAAACAGAAATGATGGCGGATATGGTAAAGAACCTTGCCGCTCTGCTGACCGAACGGTATAGCAACATGACAATGGAAGAGGCGCTTGCCACTGTCTTTAATTCAGACACTTATAGGAAAGTAATGGATAGCCGAACGCATTTCTATCATCAAAGCCCTCATTATGTATTTGCTTTCCTGGAAGAAGAACTGGTGAAAGGCAAATTCGAATGACGGCATAGACAATGTAAAAGTCTATAGATAACATTTTGTATATGCAAAGCTGTTTTTCTTTTGAATGATATTGATTCTTAAGTTCTAAGCCCTATTTTTAGCAATAAGAAAGCCCCACTTTAAACAGTAGGACTTTCCTATATGATACAGACATTCGGCAGCTGTCAGTATCAAATCCTTGTAATCAAGGCAAGAGAAGATTTTGGGATACTACTCATTTCTGGGCAATAGCCTATATGCACTCTGTATTATTGGAGCATTCAATTGCTTGTGAATATTCCAAGTGATATTCACTTCTGCGGATAACTTCTTCCCAAAGAGGTAATGCCTTGTCAAATTTCTTTTGATTGCAATAGGCAAAGGAATGGACAGGGAATAATCTCATTAACAGGCACTCATAAGAGAGTGCGTTACAGAAAGTTTTACTCCTGCCACAAATAATTATAGCAGGGGTATTGTTTTCAAAAGAGGTATTTGACTTCTTTTGCGAGTCCTTATAAAAGTGTCGCAAAAATACAGATGGAAACCATAAAAGACGAGAAGCAGTCTTTTTAAGAAGTGCTGCAAAGATACGGTTTTCATCAGGAGTCTTGCAAGCGAAAAGCCTTAAAAATCAATGAAGATTCACGGCTCTTTCATTTAAATAAACTCAATACGCCTTGTTATTGTTTGAGAAATCATTATTTTGCGTATGAAGGTGTGTCAAAATGCACACCTTCATTATTTTACGTACAAAGCCCCGACTTTCACAAGCTGGGGCTTTGTTATTACCTAAAGATTCTGTAT